>ERZ773241.2442-NODE-2442-length-14920-cov-10.428792_pt1 | contig 14920 bp, 14 predicted proteins | sample MGYA00580989_ERZ773241 | MGnify/ENA primary metagenome ERZ773241 (study PRJEB29015, sample SAMEA2737804) | human gut metagenome | biome: human gut; feature: human-associated habitat; material: faeces | place: China | collected 2012 ... | reverse complement strand
TGTTCAATGTCACGCTGTAAGGGAGGAACAGGATTATGAATATTGTATCTGCTGTGATCCTCTGTACCATCGTGGGCGCGATCGGTGCCGTTGTTCTGGTGCTGGCCGCAAAGTTCATGGCGGTTGAGGAAGACCCCCGTATTGAAGAAGTTTCTGCCTGCCTGGCCGGTGCAAACTGCGGCGGCTGTGGCTACGCTGGCTGTGCCGACTACGCAAAGGCCGTTGTTATGGACGGCGTTCCCTGCGACAAGTGCGCCCCCGGCGGCCCCAAGGCTGCTGCCGCCATTGCCAAGATCATGGGCGGTGAGGCAAGCGCTGTGGAGAAGAAGGCTGTGGTCCAGTGCCAGGGCAACTCCGAGCACTGCAAGCCCAGCTACGAGTACAAGGGCATCCAGACCTGTGCCGCTGCTGCCACCCTGTACGGCGGCCCCAAGACCTGTACCTTTGCCTGCATCGGCCTGGGCGACTGCACCAAGGTGTGTAAGTTCGATGCCATCCACATTGTGGACGGCGTGGCCAAGGTGGACAAGGACAAGTGCACCGGCTGTGGTGCCTGCGCCAACATCTGCCCCAAGCACGTCATTATGATCGACGCAGGCGGCCCCCGCAAGCCCGTGGTCATGTGCTCCAATCAGGATAAGGGTGCTGTGGCAAACAAGCTGTGCACCACCTCCTGCATTGCCTGCGGCATGTGCGAGCGCACCTGTAAGTTTGATGCCATCCACGTTGTGGACGGTGTGGCCCGTGTGGACTACGACAAGTGCAAGGGCTGCGGCATGTGCGCCCAGAAGTGCCCCAAGCACATCATCCTCTTCCCGCTGAAGGACGATCCGAATCCCCCCAAGCCCGTGGTGAAGCAGGCTCCGAAGCCCGCTGCCGCTCCTGCCGCTCCGGCAGAGCCCGCCGCAAAGGCTGAGGAGGCAAAGGCTCCCGAAGCCCCCAAGGCTGAATAAGCGGAACCCATTGTAATATGGTAAAGCGCCCCCATTGCTCCTTTGAGTGATGGGGGCGCTTTTTGGTGGGGGTGCGCCCTCTCAGTCTCGCATTCGCTCGACAGCTCCCCCGAGGGGGGAGCCAACGCATCTGCAAGGGAAACAGGAGCTTTGGGCAGGTTTTTGGGCGGTAAATGCCGCTGAAGGTCGAGCCGCAATTGGCTCTCCCTTTGGGAGAGCTGGCAAAGCCGTCAGGCTTTGACTGAGAGGGCTCCGAAAACTTTTTTAAAAAATCTCGAAAAAAAGTGAAAGGAATCTGCGTTTCATGTATTATAGAGAGTGAAACTGCGAATATACAACACAAAACTGCGTGAGATATCAATGCGGCGGGCGGTGCGGATAAGTTAGACTGCACTACTCCCCGCAATATATTACGGCGGTTCATAACGTGCTGTATATCGCAGAATATTTTGTCTGAAAAGGGGAAGGAAAAATAAAATTTCGCTATTGAAAATACTGGATATACATGCTATAATTACGATAATGGGTTTGTCTGGTAAAAATAACCTGCCAGGGGAAAGAACGACAAAAGTCGGATATCTTTTCCTCCGGTTTTGCCAAAAATACTATGATGCAGGGAGGGCTCCACTGTGCGGAAAAATCATCACGGAAAAAAAGATAGGCTAACGTGAAAAGAATGCGTAAAGTATCCCCCGGGCTCGTCTGCATCGTGCTGGGTGTGGTGCTCCTGCTGGCGGCGGGCGGCCTGTACGCCTACAACCGCTACGAGGATGCTCACGCCGGTGCCGAGGCCCAGACCGTGGTGGCCGACCTTCAGCAGAAGGTAGTTCAGCAGAAGGTGGAGACCCCGGAACCGGAGGCAGAGAGCGGCCTCCTGGACCCCGAGCTCCCGGTGGTGGAGATCGACGGCAACGAATATGTAGGTGAGATCTCCATTCCCGCCATCGGCATTGACCTGCCGGTGATGAGCGAGTGGAGCTACCCCCGCCTGAAGATCGCCCCCTGCCGCCAGTTCGGCTCTTCCCGCACCGATGATCTGGTCATTGCGGCGCACAACTACGAGAGCCATTTCGGCAAGCTGACCTCCCTCACAGCGGGGGACAGCGTCACCTTCACCGATATGGACGGCATCGTGAATGAGTACGTCGTGAATAAGGTCGAAGTGCTTGACCCCCACAGTGTGGAGGAAGTGGAACACAGCGGCTACGCCCTGGTGCTGTACACCTGCACCTATGGCGGCAAGACCCGTGTCACCGTCTTCTGTGATCGTGCATCGTAAAAATCAAGGCTGAAAAACAAAAAGAAGCCCCGACATTCGTCGGGGCTTCTTTTTTACTATGTGGGAACTCCCTCCGTCATTGCTGACGCAATGCCACCTCCCTCTCAGAGAGAGGCTTTTCGCTGCCGTAAGGCTCCCTCCTAGAGGGAGCTGTCGCCGGAGGCGACTGAGGGAGTTACTGTTTTTTCCACCGCCGCATCACGCCCATGCCCAACGCATAGGGGCCGGTGTGCACGGCAATGGTGCAGCCGATCTGCAGCAGGACCACATTGCACTCGCAGGTGGGGTACTTGGCGCGCAGGGCGGCGCGGGTCTGCATCCAGAGCCGCTTGCCCTCGTCGGCATCGTAGCCGTAGCCCACCGTGATGCAGTAGTCGTCGGGCGTGCCGTTGTGTTCGGCCAGATAGGTCATCAGCAGGTCGAGGGCCTTCTCAAAGCTCTTCTGGCGGCCGCGGGCCACGCCGGCGGAGAAGATCTCGCCCTCCTTGAACAGGATCATGGGCTTGATGCCCAGAATGTTGGCGGCACGGCCCGTGACTTTGCCGATGCGCCCGCCCTTGATGAGGTAGTCCAGATTACCCACCGTGAAGAAGATCTGGTTGGTGATCTTTTCCGCTTCCAGCCAGGTCACGGCTTCGTCCAGCGTACAGCCTGCATCCCGCATGGCCACCGCGTTTTCCACCACGATGGATTCGGTCACGGTGGCGGCGGTGCTGTCAATGACCTCGATCTTAGCATCGGGGAAATCCTCCAGCACCAGCTCCCGGGCGTTGCGGGCACTGCCCACGCAGCCGCTCATCTTGCTGGTGAAGCAGATACAGAGCACCGGGCGGCCCGCCTCGGCATGGGCCCGGAAGGCGGTCTCAAAATCCTCCAGCGAAGGCAGGCTGGTCTTGGGGTAGGCCGCGGGGTTATCTACCATGAACTGGTAGAAATCGCGCACGGCGATCTCCTTGCCTTCCTTGCGGTAGTGCTCACCGTCCAGCGAGACATAGAAGGGGATGATCTCAATATTCAGTGTTGCGGCCGTCTCAGGGGTCAGGTCGCAGGCGCTGTCCGTGATGATATCAAACATAGTCACGCTTCCTTTTCAATGCGGCGGGTTCTGTGGCGCGGATCAGACGTTGTGATGGATGTAGGCCTCACGCTCGGCACCAACGGAGATGTAGGTGATCTTGCAGCCAATAGCCTTTTCCAGATACTCAACGTAATCGCGGGCTTCCTGGGGCAGATCCTCCCACTTGCGGGCAGCGGTGATATCGCAGTGCCAGCCGGGCAGATACTCCACCACGGGCTGTGCGGTGTCCAGAGCCATGCCCATGGGGAAGCGCTTGGTGATGGTGCCGTCGGTCAGCTTGTAGCCGGTGACCACGGGGATCTTCTCCATGTAGTCCAGCACGTCCAGCAGGGTCAGGGCAACCTCATCGCAGCCCTGGCAGAACACGCCGTAGTGGCTTGCCACCAGGTCGATGGGGCCAACGCGGCGGGGACGGCCGGTGGCGGCACCGTACTCGTGGCCAGCCTCACGCAGGGCGTGCTTCTCTTCCTCGGTCATGGCCAGCTCAGTGACAAAGGGGCCGTCGCCCACGCAGGAGGAGTAAGCCTTCATCACGCCGATGCTGTTGGTCAGCTTGTGGCCCGGGATGCCTGCGCCGATGGGGGCGTAAGCGCCGATGACGTTGGAGGAGGTGGTGTAGGGGTAGATGCCGAAGTCGATGTCGCGCAGAGCGCCCAGCTGGGCCTCGAACAGCACCTTCTTGCCGGCGGCATCTGCGTCAGCCAGATACTCGCCCACGTCGCAGATGTAATCCTTGAAGATGGCGGCATACTTCTCCAGCCATGCCCACATCTCGTCCACGCTGATGGGGTCGGCGTTGTAGCTGCCCTCCATCACCAGGTTCTTGGCGTCCACCATGGTGATCAGGCGCTTCTTCACAGCGTCGTCCAGGTGCAGCAGGTCGCCCATGCGCAGGGTCTTTTTCATGTACTTGTCGCCGTAAGCGTAGGCGATGCCGCGCTTGGTGGAGCCGAACTGTGCGCCGGTCTTGGCCAGACGGGCCTCTTCCAGGCCGTCCTGTGCCACATGATAAGGCATGGTGATGGTTGCACGGTCGGAGATCTTCAGGTTGGCGGGGCTGATGTCAATGCCCTGCTCGCGCAGCTTGTTGATCTCGCCGTCCAGATGATGCGGGTCGATGACCATACCGTTGCCCATGACGCAGACGACGTTCGGGCGCAGGATGCCGGAGGGCAGCAGGTTCAGCACGAACTTGCCGCGCTCGTTCTTCACGGTGTGGCCTGCGTTGTTGCCGCCCTGATACCGTGCAACGATGTCATACTCCTGGCTGATCAGGTCGACCATGCGGCCCTTGCCCTCATCGCCCCAGTTGATACCCGTAATTGCAGTAAGCATAATAAATGACCTCTTTATCCTTTTTTCAAAAGACAGCCTTTTCCGTGCACCTTGCCCGGGATACGCCACCTTGGGAATCTGTACCGCCCGCGGAAATGTCCGCAACAATACAATTATAGTATAGCACGAAACGCAGAACAAAAAAAGAGGGAAGAAATACTTTTCTCTCAATTATCCACAGGGCGCTCCTCTTCGTGATGCTGCTTTAGTTCTTCTTCCCCAGCTTGTGCACAGTGCCATCCGGCTCTTTGATCGAGGTGTTGTTCAGCTGGGCGCGCAGGCTGGCCTTTACGTCCGCAACATACTCCTGCCGCAGGGCCTGCTGCTCTGCCTTTTCGGCATCGGTCAGGCCGGTGGTCTTGCTCTTTTTTGCCAGCTCGTTGATGCGGGCAATCTTCTCGTTTGTCATCGCAGTTCTCCTATTAGATAAAATGTGATATAATATGACCGGGATGCCCCTTCCGGCAGCTGCGGCTCTTTTGGCGAGGCAGCAGGAGGGAGCTATTTGAATCAAAGCAAGTATAACAAAGGATGAAACCGATGTCAAAACAGTTGAATTTTGCACAGCAGATGGACGAAGTGTTGAAAACGCTGGGGCCGCAGCGGCCAAAGCTGCTGCTCCATGCCTGCTGCGGGCCCTGTTCCAGCGCCGTGCTGGAAAAGCTGTGCCGGTATTTTGAGATCACGGTGCTTTACTATAACCCCAACACCTGGCCTGCCGAAGAATACTACCGCCGGGGCGAGGAGCTGAAAAAGTTTGTGGCGCAGGCGCACCCGCTGGGGGTCACGGTCATCGAGGACCACTACGACCCGCAGGAGTTCTACACGGCTGTGCAGGGGCTGGAAAACGAGCCGGAGCGGGGCGGGCGGTGCACCGTCTGCTACCGTTTGCGGATGCGCCGGGCGGCACAGTACGCAAAGGAGCACGGCTTTGATTGGTTCACCACCACGCTCTCCATCAGCCCCCACAAAGATGCTGCCCGCATCAATCAAATCGGGCAGGAGCTTGAAGCCGAATTCGGCATCAGGCACCTGCCCTCGGATTTCAAAAAGCAGAACGGCTACCTGCGCTCCCTCCAGCTTTCGGAGGAGTACGGGCTTTACCGTCAGGATTACTGTGGGTGTGAGTTCAGCGCAAAGGCGAGGGGGTGAACCGCTCAGTCGCCTGCGGTGACAGTTCCCCTGCCAGGGAATCCAAGCGGCGCTTCTTGCCTCTCCTGCCAGGAGAGGTGGCATTGCGAAGCAATGACGGAGAGGTTTACTCCTCCCGCATTCTGGACACCAGAATTGCAAAGACGATCAGCCCCACGCAGGGCACGATGTTGGTTGCCATACCAACAGCAAGACCGGCGCTTTCAGCCACCTTGCCGATGACCCAGGGCATCAGGATCGCGCCGCTGGATGCCACCGGCAGCATGATGCCCATGCTGGTCACGGTGGTCATTTTACCGGCGCTGGCCACGGCGGTGGGGTTCATACCGGCCATGGAGAAGGCGAAGGCGAACAGCAGCAGGATGGCAGGCAGCTGGCTGTGGGTCTGCATCATGGCAAAGTAGAAGGCAGTGCAGAAAACCGCCATAAACACCATGGCCTTGCGGGGCTGCCGGAGCGGGAACACAAAGGCGATGAGCAGGCGGCCGATCAAGGTGGCACCCCACATCACGGTGACGGTATAGGCCGCCAGCGTGCCTGCAATGATGCCGCTGTCCTTGAAGTAGGTGACCATCCAGCCCACAACGCTCTGCTCGGCGGCGTTCTGGCAGAACAGCAGGCCGGTGAGCAGCCAGAAGCGGGAGGAGCGCAAAAAGCTCCAATCGGTGACAGTTTCTTTGGCCTTGGCGCGGCCTGCCATGGGGGTGAACAGGTATACCAGCCAGAGCACCAGACCCAGCGCCGCCAGTGCCAGCACGGCCAGCGTGGTGCTGACCCTGGCCGCGGCAGAGATCAGAAAGGGGCAGAGCAGGGCACCGCAGGCGTAGCAGGCGTGCATGGTGTTCATGCCCCGGGTGCGGTCTGCAGAGTTGCCGCTGACAAGAATGGTGCAGGTGTTCAGGACACTGCCCTTGGCAATGCCCACAATGAAGAAGGCCAGCGCCAGCAGAATAGGCAGGCCGGTCAGGCCCATCAGGCCGTAGCCCACCGCATAGCCGATGGTCAACAGCAGGACGCTGGGCTTCATGCCCATTTTTCCCACCAGCGCACCGGCCAGCAGGCCCGCCAGCAGGTTGCCGATGCTCAGCAGGCTGAGCAGGGTGCCGGTCATGCCGTAGGCAAAGCCGTATTCCTCCTGCAGCAGGCTGACCACCACACCGCTGGAAATGGTGCAGATGCCGCTGAAAAAGAAGGTGACGAAGCCCGCGTTCCGCAGGCGGGTGTTCCGTTGTTCCATGGGATTCTCCTTGCAGTATTCGGGGGCGCAGCGCCCATAGTTGCTTTTATTAAAGCATATTCTGGTCAGAAAGCAAGGGCTGTTGAGCCAGCAGAAGCAAAATCAGCGCCCAGTGGAAGCGCCTCGCCGTTCGGTGGGGCGCTTCTGTATTTTATTTTGCGTCTCCTATTGACAATGATCGAATCGTGCGTTATGATATTGTACGGCATCAAACAGTTCCAAAGAAAACAATCCTGTCACAAACAATTCAAAAGGGAAACCATTATGCACGATGAAAGCAACAAACAGCCCTGCTGCAACCCCCCGTGGGAGCCGCCGCAGGTCATCCCGGCACAGGTGCGCCGGGTGAACAACCTGATCTTCCGCAAGATCAACCAGTTCCACCGGGAGAACAACGTGGACAACGTGACCCCCATGCACGACTGGATCATGAGCTACCTCTACTGGCACAAGAACGACCCCGTGTACCAGCGCGATATCGAGCGGGAGTTCTCCATCACACGCTCGACCGTGACGAACATCCTGCAGCTGATGGAGCGCAAGGGCTACATCGAGCGCCAGAGCGTGCCGCAGGATGCCCGGCTCAAGCGGCTGATCCTGACGGAAGAGGGAGGCCGCGTCCACGAAAAGACGATGCTCTCCCTGCACCAGACCGATGAGTTTGTGGCCGGATTGCTGACGGAAGAGGAAAACGCAGAGCTTCTGCGGTTATTGAACAAGCTGCGTAAGGGGCTGGAATGACCCCTGCAAATAAACTTCAGGAGGATTACAACAGATGATCAAAAAACTTGTGTCACATCTGGGCGAGTACAAGCGCGCCGCGATCCTGACACCGATCCTATCTGCTCTGGAAGCCATCATGGATGTGCTGCTGCCCACCATCATGGCCTTTATCATTGACCAGGGCATTGAAAAGGGCGATATGAACGCCGTTATCAAGTACGGCCTGCTCACCTTCCTGGTGGCGGCCATTGCCCTGCTGCTGGGCGTGCTGGCCGGCAGGTTTGCCGCCACGGCATCCACCGGCTTTGCGGGCAACCTGCGCGATGCGATGTATGAGAATATCCAGCATTTCTCGTTCTCCAACATCGACAAGTACTCCACGGCTGGTCTGGTCACCCGTATGACCACCGATGTGACCAACCTGCAGAACGCGTTCCAGATGATCGAGCGCATGTGCGTGCGTGCCCCCGTCCATCTGGTTTTCGCGCTCATCATGGCCTCCATGATCAGCCGCTCGCTGACCATGGTGTTCCTGGTGGCAATCGTGTTCCTGGTGGTAGTGCTGGCAGGCATTATGGTCCCCACCTTCGGCATTTTTGATAAGGTGTTCAAGAACTACGATAACCTGAACGCTTCCGTGCAGGAGAACGTCTCGGCCATCCGCGTGGTCAAGAGCTTTGTCCGGGAGCACTTTGAGAACGAGAAGTACACCAAGGCCTGCGAGAGCCTGTACAAGCAGTTCGTCCACGCCGAGAGCCGCCTGAGCTTCAACAACCCCGCCATGCTGGTCTCTGTGTACGGCTGCAACATCGCCATGAGCTGGTTCGGCGCACATTACGTCCTGAACGGTGCGATCACCACCGGCCAGCTGAACGCCCTGTTCGGTTACATTATGAACATCCTGATGGCCCTGATGATGCTGAGCATGGCCTTTGTGATGATCGCCATGTCCGCCGCTTCCGCCCGCCGTATCGTGGAGGTGCTGGACGAGACCACCGACCTGCCCGCCCCCAAGGCACCGGTGCAGCAGGTCAGGGATGGCAGTATCGAGTTTGACCACGTTACCTTTAAGTATAAGCACGGCTCCGGCCAGCCTGTCCTGAACGATGTTACCTTCAGCATCCGGCCGGGCGAGACGCTGGGCATCATCGGCGGCACCGGCAGTGCAAAATCCAGCCTGGTGCAGCTGATCCCCCGCCTGTATGATGCCGAGACCGGCTCTGTCAAGGTGGGCGGCGTGGACGTTAAGGATTACAGCCTGGATGTCCTCCGCCGGGAGGTCTCCATGGTGCTGCAGAAGAACGTTCTGTTCAGCGGCACCATCCTCGACAACCTGCGCTGGGGCGGTGAGAACGCCAGCGAGGAAGAGTGCATCCGGGTGGCCAAGCTGGCCTGCGCCGATGAGTTCATCGAGCGCTTCCCCGACAAGTACAATACCTGGATCGAGCAGGGCGGCTCCAACGTGTCCGGCGGCCAGAAGCAGCGCCTGACCATCGCCCGCGCTCTGCTGCGCAAGCCCAAGGTGCTGATCCTGGACGACTCCACCAGCGCGGTGGACACCGCCACCGACGCCAAGATCCGCAAGGCCTTCCGGGAAGAGATCCCCGGCACCACCAAGATCATCATTGCACAGCGCATCTCCTCGGTGCAGGATGCTGACCGTATCCTGGTGCTGGACAACGGCCAGATCAACGGCCTGGGCACCCACGAGGAGCTGCTCAAGACAAACAAGATCTATCAGGAAGTTTACAACAGCCAGACCCAGGGCGGCGGCGATTTTGACAAGCAGGGAGGTGAGCAGTAATGGCACAGGTGAAAGAAGTAAAGGGCCCCGGCCCCCGTGGGGTGGGCGGCCCCAAACCGAAGGTCGAGAACCCGGGCAAGCTGCTCAAGCGGATCATGGATGAGGTGTTCAAGCACTATCTGCCCCACTGCATCCTTGTGCTGGTCTGCATCATCGTCAGCGCGCTGGCAAATGTGCAGGCAAGCCTCTTCCTCAAGACCCTGATCGATGATTACATCGTCCCCATGACCAAGCAGGCCACACCGGACTTCGGCCCGCTGACAGGCGCACTGGTGCGCATCGGCTGCATCTACGCCATCGGCGTGCTGGCCGCATGGCTCAACGCCCGTATCATGGTCAACGTGACCCAGGGCACCCTGCGCAACCTGCGCGTCCAGCTTTTCACCCACATGGAAAGCCTGCCCATCCGGTATTTTGACTCCCACCCCCACGGCGACATCATGTCGGTGTACACCAACGATGTGGACACCCTGCGCCAGATGATCAGCCAGAGCATCCCCCAGCTGGTGTCCAGCGCCATCACCATCGTGTCCGTGTTCACCAGCATGTGCCTGATGAGCTGGCAGCTCACCGTTGTCACCATGCTGATGGTGGCCCTGATGCTGTTCTGCTCCAAGAAGATTACTGCCATGAGCGGCAAGTACTTTGTGGCCCAGCAGAAGGATCTGGGCAAGGTGAACGGCTACATCGAAGAGATGATGGAGGGCCAGAAGGTCGTCAAGGTGTTCACCCACGAGCAGAAGGCTCTGGATGGCTTCCGGCAGCTGAACGATAAGCTGAAGGAAAGCGCCAAGCAGGCCAACAGCTACGCCAACATCATCATGCCCGTTACCGCACAGCTGGGCAATATCAGCTATGCAGTCTGTGCTCTGGCAGGCGCGGCCATGGCCGTTGGCAATGTCGGCGGCATGACGCTGGGCACCGTGATGGCCTTCCTGAGCCTGAACAAGAGCTTCAATATGCCCATCAGCCAGGTGTCCATGCAGGCCAACAGCGTGATCATGGCACTGGCCGGTGCGGAGCGTATCTTCAAGATGATGGATGAGACCAGCGAGACCGACGAAGGCTATGTCACCCTGGTCAACGTCAAGTATGGCAAGAATGACGAGCTGATGGAAACCACCGAGCGCACCGGCATCTGGGCCTGGAAGCATCCCCACCACGACGGCACCACCACCTACCACAAGCTGGAAGGCGACATCACCTTCACGGATGTGGATTTCGGATATGTGCCGGAAAAGACGGTGCTGCACGACATCAACCTGTATGGCCGTCCGGGCCAGAAGATCGCCTTTGTGGGATCCACCGGTGCCGGCAAGACCACCATCACCAACCTGATCAACCGCTTCTACGATATCGCAGACGGCAAGATCCGGTATGATGGCATCAACATCCGCAAGATCAAAAAGGATGACCTGCGCCGCTCTCTGGGCATCGTTCTGCAGGATACCCACCTGTTCACCGGCACGGTTATGGAGAACATCCGCTATGGCCGCCTGGATGCCACCGATGAGGAGTGCATTGCCGCCGCAAAGCTGGCCAATGCCGATGGCTTTGTCAAGCGTCTGCCCGATGGCTACAACACCATGTTGACCAACGACGGTGCAAACCTGTCGCAGGGCCAGCGCCAGCTGCTGGCCATTGCCCGCGCCGCGGTTGCCGATCCCCCGGTGCTGATCCTGGACGAGGCGACCTCCTCCATTGATACCCGCACCGAGGCGCTGGTCCAGCGGGGCATGGACGGCCTGATGTATGGCCGCACCAGCTTTGTCATTGCCCACCGCCTGTCTACCGTCCGCAATGCAGACTGCATCGTGGTTCTGGAGCAGGGCCGCATCATCGAGCGCGGCAGCCACGACGAGCTGATCGCCAAGAAGGGCAAGTATTACCAGCTGTACACCGGCAACCTTGCCGAAAACTAAGCGTTTTTCTACCTCCTCAATGAAAAAGCGACAGCGTGCATCAAATTGCGCGCTGCCGCTTTTTGTGTTATACTGGCTCTGCGGCCCTTCTCCGATCCCCCTGTCGCGGAAAGGAGGTGGTAAACATGCCTAGCTTTATCGCGTTTTTTCAGACTGTCGCAGCAGAGGTAGTAGCCTACTATTTATGCAAGTGGCTTGACAGCCTGTTCTTCAAGGGCAGCAAGCACTAATGAAAAGAAGCACCCCGGTACTGGTTCTACCGGGGTGCTTCGATTTTTTACGTGGTAAACACGTTCGGCCTTATCGCGTTGCCTACCCTTATTATACGCACTTTCATGCAAAAGTCAAGAGGTTTCTGATTCATTTTTCTACCATGTTACGTCGGAATTTTTTGTGCTTTACAAGGCTTTGCCGTTGGTTTATACTGAAAGCTGAATGATTCTATCAAATTGAGGAGTTTTGCATCGTGGTTTCGGAGAGCACACTCACCTTGGATATCCTGCCGCTTTCGGCAGACACAGCCCGGCTGGTGCGGGTGTACGGCACAGAGCCGTGTATCGCGCTGCCCGGCGCACTGCCAGCACCGGAGGGCGGCAGCTTTGCTGTTACCGAACTGGGCGACTACTGCTTTTCCGAAAAGCCGCGCAGCCTGCCTGCGGCAGACAAGACCTGCCGCTACGAGGCGGCCCCGGACGGCACGGCGCGGCTGATTCGGGCCTTTGGGCAGACGGTAGGCGGCACCTGCCGCCGGTACGACTTCGACTTTGACGCGCCCGCTGCCGGTTCGGATGCAGACGACCTGCACCCGGTGTGTGGGAACTTTCTCGAAGAGCTGACCCTGCCGGACAGCTTACAGGTCGTCGGCAGCTGCGCATTCTACAACTGCCGCAAGCTGCGTCTGCTCACCGTGGGCACGGGCAGCCTGACCATGGGCAGCGATGTGTTTTTGAACTGCTTTGCGCTGGAGACCATCCGGGTGCAGGCAGGCCCTGAAGAACCTACCGGCCTGTTTGCCCTTGTGAACAACATCACCGAAGCGGTGCGGGCGGAGTTCCGGCCTGCCGGTGCCGCCGCGCCGCTGGCGGCGCTCTGGTATCCCGCCTACTGGGAGGATATCGAGGAAACCCCCGCCCACATCCTTCTGCACACCTTTTCCGGCCAAGGATATCATTACCGGCAGTGTTTTTTAGAGAACAAATTCCTCCCCGCAGAATACGACGCGATCTTCCCGCAGGGCCACGATGCCGACGATGCCAATGTGATGGCAATGCTCTGCTTTGACCGGCTGCGGTATCCGTGGCAGCTGACCGAAGCCGCTGCCGGGCACTACCGGGCATTTCTGGCAGCCAACACCGACCGGGTGCTGGCCCGCCTGCTGAAGGCGCAGGACAATGATGCCGTGCGTGCACTCATTGCGCTGGATGTGCTGGACAAAGACGGCTTTGCCGAAGCTTCAGCCCTTGCCGCCAAGGCCGGGAACGCCGCTGCCGCCGCTCTGCTGGCGGATGCGGAGCACAAAAAGTATGTTCCTCAGCCCAAAAAGCAGCGGTACGATTTTGATTTTTAAACAGCAGAAAACTCCTTCCGTCGCACTTCGTGCGCCAGCTCCCTCTAAGAGGAAGCCTTTGGCAGTAAGGGTAAGCTTCCGGTTTCGCCAGAGGCCCCATCCCTGAGGGGGCTGGCATCGCGCAGCGATGACTGGGGGAGTTTGCAGCGAGGCTGAGAGGGTTCTAAGTGAGGTGACACTTTTGCCCCAAACGATCCAAAAAGAAAAATTTTTTGACCCGCGCAAGCCGTTCCAGTCCCAGCGGCCGGAGACCCACGAGGAGTGGCAGGCACGCATGGGCGGCGAGGTGCTGGCGGTGGTGCGCAGCGGGCTGTATCTGGACTTCCGCTTTCTGGATATGGCGCTCAGTGCCTTGTCCCCCGCCCCGGACGAGCGCTGCCGGGTGCTGGCTACGGACGGTCAGGTCCTGTTTTATCAGCCCAGCCACCTGCTGCGGCTCTATCAGGACAATCCAAAATATCTCAACCGGTTGTATCTGCACACCATATTCCACTGCGTATTCCGGCATTTGTGGCTGAAAGGCCGCCGGGAGCCGCAGCTGTGGAGCCTTGCCTGTGATATCGCAGTGGAAAACGTTATCGACAGCCTGAACCGCACCAGCGTCAAGCGCCCGCTGACCTATGTGCGCCAGAACGCCTACCAGCAGATCACCGCCGAGGAAACCGTGGTGGCAGCCGCGCCGGTGTATCGGTGGCTCACCCGGCAGACCCCTGGTGTGCTGCGCCAGCTGGAGCGGGAGTTCGTGACCGACGACCACCGTCTGTGGCCGAAGGATGCGCCTGACCAGCCCCAGCAGATGCCCACGCCGCTGCCCCAGAAAACGTGGCAGAAGATCGGGGAGCGGATGCAGACAGAGCTGGACCTGCGGGATAAGGAAGCCGGGGACGGTGCCGATGCCCTGAAGCAGCAGGTAAAAGCCGCCAACCGCAGCCGCCGCAGCTACCGGGATTTTCTGCGCCGGTTCTGCGTGCTGCGGGAGGAAGTAAAGCTGGACCCGGACGAGTTCGACCTGAACTTCTACACCTACGGCCTTTCGGTGTACGGAAACCTGCCCCTCATCGAGCCTCTGGAAAGCCGGGAGAGCAAAAAGATCGAGGAGCTGGCCCTTGTCATCGACACCAGCTACTCCACCTCCGGTGAACTGGTGCGGGCGTTCCTTGCGGAGACCTACACTCTGCTGAAAGGACAGGAGAACTTTTTCCACCGGATGAACCTGCACCTGATCCAGGCCGATAACGCCATCCGACAGGATATCCTGATCCACAACGAGGACGAGCTGATCCACGCCATGAACCACTTTGAGCTGCGGGGCGGCGGCGGAACGGACTTCCGCCCGGCCTTTGAATACGTGAACCAGCTGTGCGCCGAGAAGAAGTTCTCGAACCTGCGGGGCCTTTTGTACTTCACCGACGGCATGGGCACCTACCCCGCCAAGCGCCCGGCCTACGACACCGCTTTTCTGTTTCTGGGGGAGCGGTTCGACGATGCCAATGTACCACCGTGGGCCATGAAGGTGGTTCTGGATGAAGAGGAATTTACCGGTGCAGCAGCCCGCCCGCAAAGCACCCTTGCCGACGCGCTGGCCGAAGAGGACGACCTGTACCGTGACCTGAACAATTCGTGAGGGAATTTGTTATGAATATCAAACGAGCCAAAGAAGAAATTGAACACACCGTAAAAGCCTACCTTGCCAAGGATGCTCTGGGCGAATACGCCATCCCGGCCATCCGGCAGCGTCCCATTCTGCTCATGGGGCCTCCGGGCATTGGCAAGACGCAGGTGATGGAGCAGGTAGCCCGGGAGTGCGGCGTGGCGCTGGTGGCCTACACCATCACCCACCACACCCGCCAGAGCGCCGTGGGTCTGCCCT
>ERZ773241.2427-NODE-2427-length-14967-cov-11.367758_pt1 | contig 14967 bp, 14 predicted proteins | sample MGYA00580989_ERZ773241 | MGnify/ENA primary metagenome ERZ773241 (study PRJEB29015, sample SAMEA2737804) | human gut metagenome | biome: human gut; feature: human-associated habitat; material: faeces | place: China | collected 2012 ... | reverse complement strand
AATCCTGCGGCCTAATAAAACGCTTTTAAGCGTTTTATTAAAAACTCGTATAAAATGCAGCAACCTTTGCTGCTGTCAACTTTCAACTGCCAACTCAGGAAAATATGCCGAGAAGGGGCGGCGTCTGCCGCCCCTTAGGCATTCGGATTTAGTCAACACTCTCGTAGTCAGCGTCAACGACACCGTCGTCGCCGGGCTTCTGGGTGTTCCCGCCGGGCTGTGCGCCGCCCTGAGGGTTCGCCTGCTGATACAGCTTCTCGGAAACCTTGTAGAACGCCTGCTGGACTTCCTCGGTGGCCTTCTTGATGGCCTCGATGTCGGTGCCCTTGTTGACTTCCTTCAGGTGGTCAACGGCGGACTGGATGGAAGCCTTCTCGGAAGCGTCGATCTTGTCGCCCAGCTCGTTCAGGGTCTTCTCGGTCTGATAGACGGTCTGGTCGGCGGCGTTGTGGGTATCCACTTCGTCCTTGCGGGCCTTATCCTCGGCGGCGTACTGCTCAGCCTCATGAACGGCCTTGTCGATGTCTTCCTTGCTCAGGTTGGTGGAAGCGGTGATGGAGATGTTCTGCTCCTTGCCGGTGCCCAGATCCTTGGCGGAGACCTTCACGATGCCGTTGGCATCGATGTCGAAGGAAACCTCGATCTGAGGCACGCCCCGGGGTGCGGGAGCGATGCCGGTGAGCTGGAAGCGACCCAGCGTCTTATTGTAGGCAGCCATCTCACGCTCGCCCTGCAGGACGTGAACCTCAACGGAGGTCTGGCCGTCCGCGGCGGTGGAGAAGATCTGGCTCTTGTGGGTGGGGATGGTGGTGTTCCGGTCGATCAGACGGGTGAACACGCCGCCCATGGTCTCAATGCCCAGGGACAGAGGAGTGACATCCAGCAGCAGGATATCCTGCACGTCGCCGGTGAGCACGCCGCCCTGAATGGCAGCGCCAACGGCCACGCACTCGTCGGGGTTGATGCCCTTGAAGCCTTCCTTGCCGGTGATGGTCTTAACGGCATCCTGCACGGCGGGGATACGGGTGGAGCCGCCAACCAGCAGCACCTTCTGAATGTCGGAAGCGCTCAGCCCCGCGTCGGACATGGCCTGACGGACGGGCTTCATGGTGCGCTCCACCAGATCGGCGGTCAGCTCGTTGAACTTTGCCCGGGTGAGGGTCACGTCCAGATGCTTGGGGCCGGTGGCGTCGGCGGTGATATAGGGCAGGTTGATGTTGGTGGAAGTCACGCCGGACAGCTCGATCTTGGCCTTCTCGGCAGCTTCCTTCAGGCGCTGCATGGCGACCTTGTCCTTCGACAGATCGATGCCCTCAGCCTTCTTGAATTCGGCAACCAGATAGTCCATGATTCTCTGGTCGAAGTCGTCGCCGCCCAGATGGGTGTCGCCGGCAGTGGCCAGAACCTCGATGACGCCGTCGCCGATGTCCAGAATGGACACATCGAAGGTGCCGCCGCCAAGGTCATAAACCATGATCTTCTGCTCGGATTCCTTGTCGAGGCCGTAAGCCAGAGCGGCTGCGGTAGGCTCGTTGATGATACGCTTCACGTCAAGACCCGCGATCTTACCGGCGTCCTTCGTCGCCTGACGCTGTGCGTCGGAGAAGTAAGCGGGGACGGTGATGACGGCTTCGGTAACGCTCTGACCCAGATAAGCCTCGGCGTCCGCCTTCAGCTTCTGCAGGATCATGGCGCTGATCTCCTGAGGGGTGTAGCCCTTGCCGTCGATGGTGACGTGATAATTTTCACCCATGTGACGCTTGATGGAAGACACGGTGCGGTCAGCGTTGGTCACAGCCTGACGCTTTGCCACCTGACCGACCATACGCTCGCCGGTCTTGGAAAATGCAACAACAGAGGGGGTAGTACGGTTGCCTTCGGCGTTGGCGATGACAACAGGCTCGCCGCCTTCCAGAACAGCAACACAGGAATTGGTAGTACCAAGGTCGATACCGATAATCTTAGACATAATGTTTTCCTCCTAATATATTAAAGCTAAATTGTTTACGTTTTTAGTTTGCCACCTGCACCATGGCGAACCGGACGATCTTATCGCCCATTTTGAAGCCCTTCTGGAACACCTGCGTGATGACGTTTTCGTCATGCTCCTCGCTGTCCAGATGCATCACGGCGTTGTGCAGATTCGGGTCGAAGGTGTCGCCCACCTGGCCGAAAACCTCCACGCCGAGACCATTCAAGATCCTCAGCAGCTCCGTCATGGTCAGCTCCACGCCCTTTTTGTAGGCGGCGTCTTCCGTGGGCTGGTTCAGCGCGCGCTCCAGATTGTCGTAAATGGGAAGCATCTTCGTTACGGCGTCGGCCTTGCCGTTGCCGTAGGACTGCTCCTTTTCCTTCGTGGTGCGCTTGCGGAAATTGTCATATTCCGCTGCCAGACGCAGCCGGGCGTCATGCTCGGAATTGTATTTTTCCTCCCAGGGGCTAATCTCCTTCTGCTTCGGTTCCTCGGGAGTCTTCTCCTTCGGGGTTTCCTCCACAGGTTCCTGAGGTGTTTCCTCCGGGGTCTGCTTCTTTACTTCTTCTTTTTCCTTCTTTGCCACGTCTGTGACCTCCTGTCAATTTGCAGGGTGGGGGAAAATCTCCGCTTTTTGTGGTTCCGGGGATTTTCCCCAGCCCTGCCTGTTTGATTCTATCCTTCCTTCGGCGGCTCCGGCAGCTTTGGCTGCTGGGGCTGCTCGGGCTTGCCGAACATCTTGCTCAGGCTCTCGGCGAAGTAGCTTAAGCGCGCCGTTACCTTTGCGTAATCCATCCGGGTGGGGCCGACCACGCCGATCATGCCCTGCATTCCGTCGCCGATGTCAAACTTGGTCATCACAACGGAGGTGTCCTTCAGCTCATCCGCCACGTTTTCGGGGCCTACCAGCACTTTCGTACCGTTGGCGCCCTCCATGACGGCGGGAAGGTTTGCCAGTGCCTCTTCGTCGATGGAATCCATCACCCGCTGGGCTTTGTCCACGTCCCGGTACTCCGGCAAACTCAACAGTCTTGCCTGACCGGTGACGGCCACTCTGGTGGAATCGCTGTTTTTCAGCGTCTCCTGGGTGAAGTCCAGAATCACCGGCACCAGACTTGCCGCCGCGCCCGCCGAACGCATGACCTTTTCCATCAGCTCGGCGGTGAAGTCCTCAAGGGGAATGTCCGTCATGCTGGCGTTCAGCACCGCGCTCAGGAGCTTCAGATCCGTTTCGCTGACGTTTACCGGCAGCTTGATGAGCTTGTTTACCACCTGCTCGCCGCCCAGCATCAGCACCAGAATGAAGCTTCCCTGTCCGGCCAGGATCAGGTCGAACCGCTTGACGCAGGCGCTGCCCTGTCGGGACGCTGCGGAGATGGCGGGAAGATCGGTGGCCTGAGATACCAGCTTTGCCACCTTTTCCACCATTTTATCCACCCGCTGCATCTTTTCCTCGATGGCGCTGCTGATGGACTTCGTTTCGTCAATGGACAGGCGGTAATCCATCATCAGTTCGTCAACGTACAGCCGGTAACCGGCGGCAGAGGGGATGCGGCCCGCGCTGGTGTGGGGCTGCTCCAGATAACCCATGGCGGTCAGCTCCGCCATTTCGTTGCGGATGGTCGCGGAGGAATACTTCATGTCCGGCAGCTCGGTAATGGCCTTGGAGCCCACCGGTTCCGCCGTGCGGATATACAAATCGACCACCGATCGCAGAACCTTCTTTTTCCGCTCTGTCAGTTCCATCGTATCCCTCCTTCTCACTTTATCTTTAGCACTCCATCTCTCTGAGTGCTAAGCACACTATACCGCAGAGTGCCAGAAATGTCAATAGGTTGTTTTTGAATTATTCTTGAACATTTTGGGGAATTGGGGCGAATCTGGAAAATCTTCCTTGCGTTTACCCCGGGAATCGCCTTCTGAATATGAAGTTCCCTTGAATTTTTCTTGAATTCTCCCTTCGGGGGTGGAACTTTTCGTTTCTTTGTGCTATACTGTACAATATATTATTGTGCGGGGGTCTGCCCCGAAACCGAATTTTGGAGAGAGAGCTTATGCTGGAATTATTGGCGCCCGCCGGGTCAATGGAGGCTCTGCGCGCGGCCGTTCAGAACGGCGCTGACGCCGTCTACCTCGGCTGCGGCGCGTTCAACGCGCGGCAAAGCGCGAAAAACTTTACTCCCCAGACGCTGGTGGATGCCATTAAATACTGCCATGTCCGGGGCGTGCAGGTGCACCTGACCCTCAACACCCTCGTCTCCGACCGGGAGATGACCGAGGCGGCGGAGCTGATTCGCTATGCCGCGCAGAATAATATTGACGCCTTTATCGTGCAGGACTTAGGCGTGGTGCAGCTGTGCCGTCAGATCGCCCCCGGCGTTCCCATCCACGGCAGCACCCAGATGACCGTCCATTCTCTGCCCGGCGTGCTGCTGTGCGCCGCCATGGGTATCAAGCGGGTCGTCCTCAGCCGGGAGCTGAGCCGGGAGGAAATCCGCTACATCTGCGCCAACTCTCCCATTGAAATTGAAGTCTTCGTCCATGGCGCGCTGTGCATGTGCTATTCCGGCCAGTGCTACATGTCCGCCATGATCGGCGGCCGCTCCGGCAACCGGGGACGCTGCGCCCAGCCCTGCCGCCAGAGCTACGGCTACACCCACTGGCAGGAAAAATACCCCCTGAGTCTGAAAGACAACTGCCTGATTCCCTATCTGCGGGAGCTGCAGGAAATGGGCGTGGTCTCTTTGAAGCTGGAAGGCCGGATGAAGCGGGCGGAATACGTGGCCACCGTCACCGCCGTCTACCGCAAGGCGCTGGACGAGATGACCGTCACCAAGCCCATGATGGACGCCCTGTACGCCGCCTTCAACCGTCAGGGCTTCACCGACGGCTACTATACAAGTAGGGTGGATACCAAAATGTTCGGCGTGCGGCAGGAGAACGACGACGACGGCAAATGGCTTCAGGCCGCCCGGCAATCCTATGAGGCAGGGGAGACCCCCCTTGTGGATATCCGCTTTCAGGCCATGGTCACCGTGGACGGCAGCTGCGTCATCGCCACCGACCCGGAGGGGCGGACATGCCGCTCCGATGGCCCCGTGCCGGAACGCGCCCAGAATATCTCCCTCACCGGGGCGATGCTCGCCCAGCGGGTCTCCAAAACCGGCGGCACGCCCTACCGGTGCGTGGAGGTGCGCACCCGGGTCGATCCCGGTCTCATTATCTCCGCTTCCGCCATCAACGCCATGCGCAGGGACGTGCTGAACCAGCTCACCGCCATCCGCGCCCGGCGAGAGGAGCAGACCCTGCGTAAGCCCAAGCCCGTGCCGGAATACAAAGGCCCCTCGGGCCTGCCCGGCCTGACCATTCAGGTCACCTCCCGGGAGCAGCTGACCCCCATGCTTTTAGATCTGGAAACCACACTGCTGTACGTTCCCATCCACATCTTGCTCGCCGACGGGGAGCTTTGCGCCCGGCTGGTGCAGCGGGGACGGCTGGCGGCGGTGCTGCCCAGAATCGTCCACGACGGAGAGCTGCCCCGGATCAAAAAGAGCCTGGAAGTCCTCCGCGCCGCCGGTGTCCGGGACGCGCTGGTGGGCAATCTCGGCCTGATTGCCCCCGTGCGGGAGGCAGGAATGCGGGTCCACGGGGATTTCGGTCTGAACATCTTCAACTCCGCCTCCATGAACGTCATGCGTTCTCTGGAAATGGCTTCCGCCACGGTGAGCTTTGAAATGACCCTGCCCCAGATCCGGGACATGAGCAAGGCGGTGAACGCCGAGCTGATCGCCTACGGGCGGCTGCCCCTGATGGTGACGGAGCACTGCCTCATCCACAACAAGACCAACGAATGCACCTGCCATCTGAAAGCCACCCGCCTGATCGACAAGACCGGCGCGGAGTTCCCGGTCATCCGGGACGGCGACAGCTGCCGCAGCGTACTGCTCAACGGCAAGAAGCTGAGCTGGCTCGACCGGCAGGACGATCTTGCCAAGCTGGGCTTATGGGCGACGCGGCTGTACTTCACCACGGAAAATTCCAAGGAAGTTGACCGCGTGCTGAACGATTACATGAACCCCGAACCCCTCGACCCCGGCGCGTGTACCCGGGGACTGTACTTACGGGGTGTGGAATAAAATCCCTCCGCATCGAAAGGAGAACCTTATGCAGCTCATTCTCGCTTCCGCCTCGCCGCGGCGAAAGGCGCTTCTGTCCCTCTTTGGGATTCCCTTCACCGTCCGGGCGGCGGACATTGACGAAACCATGGACCCCGAAAAGCCGCCCTTTGACGAAGTTGCCCGGGTCAGCCGGTCAAAGGCGCTGGCCGTCCGCCGGGGAGAAGAAGACATCGTCATTGCGGCGGACACCATCGTGGTCTGTCAGGGGAAGGTGCTGGGCAAGCCCCACAGTGAGGCGGAAGCGGCAGCCATGCTCCGGCTTCTCTCCGGGCGGGATCATCAGGTGATGACCGGCTGCACCATCCTGTATGGGGACAGGGTCGAGACCTTTACTGAGGTGACGAGCCTGCATTTCCGTCCCCTCAGCGAGAAGGAGATTCAGAAATACGTCCAGAGCGGCGAACCCATGGACAAGGCCGGTGCTTACGGCATTCAGGGCGGCGCGGCGCTGTTCTGCGAAAAGCTGGAGGGCGACTATTATAATGTAATGGGACTTCCCGTGTGCCGGCTGTATGAGACCCTTTGCCGCACGGTGCCGGAAGTGATGGAGGATACCATATGAGAAATCTGTTCAGTACCAAAGTGAAGATCATTCTGGTGGTGGCCGCGCTGCTGACGGCAGCGCTGGCCATCTACAGCGGCATTTCCAACCAGAGCCTTCCCAGCGTGATCGTGCAGGGCGTTCTCGCCCCCTTCCGCGCCGCGGGCACCACCCTGACCAACACGGCGGAAAAATACTACAGCTATATGTTCCGCTACGAGGCTCTGGACGCGGAAAACAAGGTGCTGGAAGAACGCATCGCCCAGATGGAGGACGTCGCCCGTCAGGCCGACTCCGTTTCCCGTGAAAACGAGCGTCTGCGCAAGCTGCTGGAGCTGAAAGCCACCAACGAGGACTACAAGCTGGTGGACGCCTATATCATCGGCTGGAGCTCCTCGGACTGGGAGAGCACCTTCACCATCAACCGGGGCACCAACGCGGGCATCCGGGAGAATCTGTGTGCCATCACCGCCAACGGCGAAGTGGTGGGTCTGGTAACGGAGGTGGGCGTCAACTACGCCGTCGTCAAGACCGTTCTGGACTCCACCCTGGAAATTTCCGGCACCATCTCCACCTCCGGCTACAACGGCATGGTCAAGGGCGGCTACACCAGCGGCAACGACACATTGCTCCAAATGAACTACCTGCCCTCCGACTCCATCATCCGCAATAAGGATCAGGTGGTGACCTCCGGTTCCACGGTGTACCCCCGTGGCCTGATCATCGGCTCCGTGGTGGACGCGGGCTATGAGGAAACGGGCGTCGCCAAATTCGCCCTCCTGGACCCCGCCGCGGACATTAACTCCCTGGAGCAGGTCTTCATCATCACCGCCTACACCACCGAGGTCGTGACCACCCCCGGCACGTCCACAGGCTCCGAGACTGCCACCGCCCCGTCCGAAACCGCCGCCGCCACCCAACCGACCACCCCCGTGGGCTGAGGACGCGCCATGGCAAGAAGAAAACTGTCCAAACAGTCGGAATTCAAGCCCGACCCCCGGCAAAACAGCCTTTCCGGGCTGTTCCACGTGACCCAGCTGCAAAAGCAGCGGATGCTGAAATGGACGCTGTATGTGCTGACGGGTATCCTGCTCCTGACCATTCAGGACGTTATCATGAGCCGCGTCAGCATCTTCGGTGCGACCACCGATCTGCCGGTGGTGTACATTCTGCTGATCACGGTCATTGAGGGCGTGGATGTGGGAAGTCTGTTCGTCCTTTTTGCGTCCACCATTTACTACTTTTCCGGCTCCGCGCCGGGGCCTTACTGCATTGGCCTATTATGCGCCGTCGGGATCATCGCTACGCTGCTGCGGCAGGCCTACCTGCGGCGCACGAAAGCTTCCATCGTCATCTGCGCCGGTATCGCGCTGACAATTTACGAGATGGGTCTGTTCGTCGTGGGCATCGGCCTTGGGCTGACACGGTGGGACCGGGTGTTCTCCTTCCTGATCACCGCCGGCTACAGCTTCGGCGTTATGATCCTGCTGTACCCGCTTATCAATAAAATTGGCCTTATCGGAGGAACCACATGGAAAGAATAAGCCGATTTCGCGCGATCCTGCTTTTAATTCTGTTTATTACGATTCTGGCGCTGTTCGCCTTGAAGCTCTTTGATCTTCAGATCATCAAGACCAACGGCAACACCGACAACATCGCGAAATACACCACCGTTACCACCGTCCGTGCCGCCCGCGGCGATATCCTCGACCGGAACGGCAACGTTCTGGTGGGCAACCGCGCCAGTTATGATCTGGTGTTCAACCACTACGTTATCGAGTCCTACGGCCAGACCAACGAAGCGCTGTACGCGCTCGTACACAAGTGCCGGGATCTGAACCTGAGCTACAACGACCATTTCCCCGTGAGCAAGACCCGCCCCTTTGAGTATACTCTGAACGATTTTGCCACTTCCTGGCAGAACCACTTCCAGAGCTTCATGGTTGACCGGTCGCTGGACTCGGACATCACCGCGCCCCTGCTCATTGAAAAGCTGCGGGAACGCTATAATATTCCCGAAGGCTGGTCGGACGAGGACGCCCGCGCCGTCATCGGTATGCGCTACGAATTCGACCTGCGCGGTATTTCCAGCCTGCCTACGTACACCTTCATTGAGGACATCTCCGACGAGAATCTGTCCGCCATTCTGGAGCTGAACACCCCCGGCCTGATGGTGGAATCCTCCACCGTCCGGGAATACCATACCAAATACGCCGCCCACATCTTAGGCTACATGGGCGGCATGGACGACGACGACTGGGCAAAGTACAAGAATGCAGGCTACTCCATGGACGCCTACATCGGCCAGTCCGGCTTTGAGGAAGCCTTTGAGGATTACCTCCACGGCATCGACGGCCAGCGCGTGGACGTGGTTTCCAAGGACGGCACCATCGTCGAGCAGTTCTGGCGCGTTGATCGGAAAACCGGCGAGGTCTACACCCCCATCGCCGGAAACAACGTGGAGACCACCATTGATCTGGAGCTGCAGGGCATTGCCGAGGATTCTCTCGCCAGCATCATGAAGGAGCTGACCGACCCGGAGAAAAACACCTCCACAGGTGAAAGCACCGGTCTGGACGCGGAGGGCGCAGCGGTCGTGGTCATGAAGGTCAAGACCGGCGAGATCCTGGCCTGCGCCAGCTATCCCACCTATAACCTCGCCACCATGAATCAGGACTGGGCCGAGATCGAGGCCGACCCCTTGAAGCCTTTCTTCAACCGCGCCTTCGGCGCCAACTACGCCCCCGGCTCCACCTTCAAGATGTGTACCCTGATTGCCGCTATGGAGCACCGTAGTACAAACCCGAAGAGTGAGTTCTTCGGCAGATACCTGTACCTCCCCGGCGAGATCATCCGGGATCAGGGTGTCTTCACCAAGTACCCGGGCTTCTCTCCCACATGCCTGATCTGGACATCCAACCCCGGCGTTACCCACGGCGAGCTGACCGCTCAGCGGGCGCTGGAGGTGTCGTGTAACTACTTCTTCTATGAGTTGGGCAGCCGTATGACCATCGAGATGCTGAACGAAACCGCCAATGGTCTGGGTCTGGGCGTTCCTACCGGCATTGAGCTGACGGAAAAGGTCGGCTGGGTCACCGATGAGGCCAGTAAGAAGGCCGCTTACGGCGAGACCGGCGTCAACTCCCAGATCACCGCAGGCGACCGTGTTCTGGCCGCCATCGGACAGGCCGAAAACCGGTTCAGCCCCTTGCAGCTGTGCATTTACGCTTCCACTCTGGCCAACAAGGGCACCCGGATGAAGGCCACCTTCTTAAGCCGCGTGGTCGCCTCCGACTACAGCAGCCTCATCAAGGAAAATTCTCCCGAGATCATGAGCCAGATGGAAATCGCCTCCACCACCTACAATACCTATATTGAGGGTATGCGTCTGGTCATCGCGGGAGGCGAGGGTACCGCCCGTTCCCACTTCGGCGGCCCCAAGGATCTGGACACCTTCCCCGTCGCGGTGTGCGGCAAGACCGGTACCGCTCAGCACTCCTCCGGCGGCTCTGACCATGGCGCGTTCATCTGCTTCGCCCCCATGGAAGACCCGGAGATCGCCGTAGCCGTCTACGGCGAAAAGGCCGCCCACGGTGCGACCCTTGCTGCCGTGGCTGAGGATATCCTCCGCGCCTACTTCGCCATGGAAGCCGCCAGCGAGGTCAACGCCTTTGAAAATCAGGCGTCGTAATTCACACGAATGCAGCCATTCCGTTCTGGAATGGCTGCTAATTTTTTATTTCAGCACCACCGGAAAACTGGTATAGGTCTTTCCCGGCTTCAGGTTCACACCCCGGAGCTTCACCAGCTCCGAAACCGTGACAATTTCGTAGCCCTGATCTTTCAGCACGTCCACAATGTCCAGCGCCGCCTGCACCGAGCTGACCGTCATATCGTGGAGCAGGACGATATCCCCGTCCTTCACGTTTTTCAGCACCGCCCGCTCCACCGCCGCCGTGTCGGAGGTCGCCCAGTCCCGGGGGTCTACCGACCAGCTGAGGATTGCCAGCTGCCGCGCCTCGGCCACCTGCCGAACGGCATCGCTGCAGCAGCCTCCCGGCGGCCGGAGAAACACCGGCTCACACCCCTCGGGCAGCAGCGCCTGGGTGTCCATGATTTCGGACGCCACCGTGCGGCGGCTCATTTCCTGCATGTTTTTGTGGGTGTAGCCGTGGTAGCCGATCTCGTGACCTTCGTCGAAAATCCGCTGGGTGATGTCCGGGTAATCCTTGATCCGGTAGCCGCACAGCAGAAACGTGGCCTTCACCTCCCGCTCCCACAGTCCGTCCAGAAGCCGGCGGGTATACCGCCCGGACGGCCCGTCGTCAAAGGTCAGCGCCACATATTTTGTCGTTTCCGCCGCGTCTACGGGAATCACGAGCAGACTCAGCACCGCAAGAACCGCCAGAAACCGCCGCATCATACCACCTCCGTCATTTTTTATGTTCCGTCCCAACGCCCCCATATCCGCAATTTTGATTTGACGTAGCGGCAAAAATGCGGTATACTATAGGGTGGAGGGTTGCGGAATGGATTTGATTTGCCCAATTTGCGGAAGCAAACTGAATACGTTTGACAAATCCCTCGTCTGCGCCGGGCATCACTGTTTCGACATTGCCCGGCAGGGCTATGTGAACCTGCTGACCGTTCAGCAGAAGCACTCCCTGCACCCGGGGGACACCCGCGAGCAGGTGCTTTCCCGCCGCGCCTTTCTGGAAGCGGGGTACTATGCCCCCATCGCCGATGCCCTGATCGCTGTTGCGAAAGAGTTAACGGTTAACTCAAATGAGATAAGACCGTTCGGCGAGCTTCTGGACGTAGGCTGCGGGGAAGGGTATTACTCCGCACGGCTGGCCGGGGCGCTTGGAATGCGCCTCACGGGAATGGACATCTCCCGGGAGGCTGTCCGCTGTGCCGCCGGAAAATACAAGAACGGCCTGTGGCTCTGCGCCACCGCGTCCCACATTCCCGTGGCCGACCATTCATGCCGTTTGCTCACCAGTCTGTTTGCCCTGACCATGGCGGAGGAATTCAAGCGTGTTCTGCGGCCGGAGGGATACTTTTTTCAGGTTCTGGCGGCGGAAGACCATCTGCTTGGACTGAAATCCATCATTTACGACCATCTTATCGAAAAACCCAAGGACACCGTCCCGGACGTGCCGGGCTTCACCCTTGTGAAATCCGTCCCCATCCGGTTCACCTTCACCGTGGAAGGGGAGCAGGTGGAAAATCTTCTTTCCATGACGCCCCACGTTTTCCGCATTGGCAAAGACGGCGCTCAGCGCCTGCGGGAAACCGAGTCCTTGACGGACACCGCCAGCTGCGTCTTAAATGTGTTCCGTCCTGTAGGGAACCTCTGATGAAATCGTCTTCGGCCGAGCAGCGGATTTTTTCCTCTATCCGCGCAGTTTCAAAAGCGGGAAATACATACAGTATTCCTCCGCTTTCGAAACTTTCGGCTAGAGAAAAATCTCTCGCTGTCGGCTCTCGCCGATTCCATCAGAGCTTCCCTAATAACATTCCCTTACCAGGTGGATGTATGTCTGGAAAAAAGTCGAAAATGCGTATCCGGCTGCCAGAATTGCCGATATCTTAAATATTCTAATGGAGTTACCTTATGCTGGATAAACTACAGGCCATCTGCAATAAATACGAAGAGCTTTCCGCCAAGTCCGAGCAGCCGGATTTTTACGCCGACCCCCAGAAGGCGGCGAAGCTGCTCCGGGAAAAAAACGATCTGGAGCCCATTGTGGAAGCCTTTCACGCCTACAATCAGGCGCAGCAGGACATGGCGGACGCTCAGGAGCTGATGGCGGACCCGGAAATGAAGGAGCTTTGTCAGGAAACCTACGCCGCCGCCAAGGCGCAAAAGGAGGCCCTTGCCGAAAAAATCCAGATTTTGCTCCTTCCCAAGGACCCCAATGACGAAAAGAACGTCATTATGGAAATCCGCGGCGGCGTCGGCGGCGAGGAAAGCGCCCTGTTTGCCCACAGTCTGTTCCGGATGTACTCCATGTACGCCGCGAAAATGGGCTGGAGCATTGAGCTGATGAACCTGAACGAAACGGAGCTTGGGGGCGTCAAGGAGGCGGACTTCATCGTCAGCGGCCGGGGTGCATACTCAAGGCTCAAATATGAGTCCGGCGTCCACCGTGTCCAGCGGGTCCCCGAGACGGAATCCGGCGGCCGTGTCCACACCTCCACCGCAACCGTCGCGGTTCTGCCGGAGATGGAGGAAGTGGACGTGCAGATCAACCCCGCCGACATTGAAATGCAGGTCTACCGTTCCAGCGGCGCGGGCGGTCAGCACATCAACAAAACCTCCTCCGCCGTGCGGCTGATCCACAAGCCCACGGGCATCGTGGTCGCCTGTCAGGAGGAGCGGAGCCAGATCCAGAACCGGGAGAAATGTATGCGGATGCTGGCCAGCAAGCTCTACGAAATGGAGCAGGAGCGTCTGGACAGCGAAGTCACCGGCCTGCGCCGCAGTCAGGTAGGAACGGGAATGCGCAACGAGCGCATTCGCACCTATAATTTCCCACAGGGCCGTGTCACCGACCATCGGGTTGGGCTGACCCTGTACCGCATTAACGCGATCATGGACGGTGACTTAGACGAGATCATCAACGCCCTCGCCACCGCCGATCAGGCGGAGAAACTGAAAAACGCCCATCAATAAGGAAGATTCACATGGAATTTATCACAAACTCCCCGGAGAAAACGGAGAAAATCGGCGCGGCGATAGGGAAGATCATCCCCGCCGGGACGGTTCTTGCCTACCGGGGCGACCTTGGGGCGGGGAAGACCGCCTTCACCCGGGGACTTGCCCGTGGGCTTGGCTTCACGGAAGCCGTCACCAGCCCGACCTACACCATCGTCAACGAATACCTTGGTGGGCGGCTCCCCCTGTTTCATTTTGATATGTACCGTCTTTCCTCCGCCGACGACCTGTTCGACATCGGCTGGGAGGACTATCTGGCCCGTGGAGGGGTATGCGCGGTGGAGTGGAGCGAGAATGTTGCCGACGCGCTCACGGACGCGATTTCCATCACGATCGAAAAGGACCCCGCGCAGCTCGATTGGCGCAAAATTACGATAGAAGGGGGCGCACGCTTTGAAGCTCTTGGCCTTTGAATCCTCGGCGAAAGCCGCGGGCGTAGCGGTACTGGACGACGGGCGGCTGCTTGCAGAATATTTTCAGAACTCCGGGCAGACGCACAGCCGGACGCTGATGCAGATGGCGGAGAACCTGCTCAAAACCTGCGACTTAGAGCCGCAGAACATTGACGCGTGCGCGGTGGCAGACGGCCCCGGCAGCTTTACGGGCGTGCGCATCGGTGTGGCGGCCGCGAAGGGCTTTAGCTGGGGGCGCGAGATTGCGTGCTACGGCGTGTCGACGTTAGAAGCGATGGCGCGCGGCGCGGCAATCACAGACGGCGTCTTCTGCTGCTGCATGGACGCAAGGCGGGCGCAGGTCTATAACGCGGTGTTTGAAAAAACCGGAAGCGAGCTTGTACGCTTGCGTGAAGATCGGGCGATTTCGCTGGATGATTTATGTGAAGATCTACAAAATATCGAAAAACCGATTTTTCTGGTTGGCGACGGCGCAGAGCTGTGCTATACTACTCTTTTGGAAAGACTACCTCAGCTGACGCTGCTGCCTGAGCATCTGCGCCAGCAGCGCGCATCCGGTGTGGCGCTTGCCGCGTGGGAGAAAATCGAACGGGGAGAGAACGGCGATGCCGCAAGCCTTGTGCCGAACTACCTCCGGCTGTCGCAGGCCGAACGCGCGCGATTGGAGAAAACAAAAACAGAATAACGGACGGAAAAGGAGAGTAACAGGATGAAGGAACACAATTTTGGCCCCCATGTCCACATTATGGATCATCCGCTGGTATCGCACAAGCTCACCATCATGCGCGACAAGGACACCAGCGTCAAGGATTTCCGCGAGCTGGTGCCACCCACATGACCCACCTGTACAACGCCATGCCCGCGACCTGCCCATGACCACCAAGCACATCGAAACGCCGATCTGCGAGATGGACGCACCGACGCTGGCGGGCAAGAAGTTCGCCGTCGTTCCCATCCTGCGCGCGGGCCTCGGCCTCGTGGACGGCGTGCTGCGGATGATCCCGTCGGCGCGTGTGGGCCACATCGGCATGTTCCGCGACGAGGAGACCCTCATCCCGCACGTCTATTTCTGCAAAATGCCTAAGGACGTTGCTGAGCGCGACATCTTGATCGTCGACCCGATGCTCGCCACCGGCGGCAGC
>ERZ773241.2420-NODE-2420-length-14988-cov-3.550526_pt1 | contig 14988 bp, 12 predicted proteins | sample MGYA00580989_ERZ773241 | MGnify/ENA primary metagenome ERZ773241 (study PRJEB29015, sample SAMEA2737804) | human gut metagenome | biome: human gut; feature: human-associated habitat; material: faeces | place: China | collected 2012 ... | reverse complement strand
GTGTGGCACTTACGTGTACGCCCTCCCAGCCTTCTACGATACCTTCTTTGGTTCTTGCATCGCGGATCTCTTCCTCTGTAACGCCTAACAGCTCGCTTAAATATTTATCTGCAAAACCGTCCAGCTTCGCCTGGCGGAGAACCTCAACCGGCGGAACCTCGCCCTTATACTGCATCAGGCTTTCTTCCTCTTCTACCAGTTCTTTCATCTGCTGGATGAAGTAATGTTTAATCTTGGTTAATTCGAACAGCTCGTCTACGGTAGCGCCCTTACGAAGTGCCTCGTACATAATGAACTGACGTTCGCTGCTCGGAACATGCAGCATCGCAAGCAGTTCTTTTTTTGTCTTCTTATCGAAGTCTTTCGCATGACCAAGACCGTAGCGGCCTCTCTCCAGGCTTCGGATCGCCTTCTGGAATGCCTCTTTGTAGGTCTTTCCGATACTCATAACCTCGCCGACTGCCTTCATCTGGGTTCCCAGCTTGTCCTCTGCGCCTTTGAACTTCTCAAATGCCCAGCGTGCAAACTTGATAACAATATAGTCGCCGGACGGAACATACTGATCCAGAGTGCCGCTCTTGCCGCATGGAATCTCATCCAGAGTCATACCGGTTGCCAGCATCGCTGATACCAGTGCAATCGGGAAACCAGTTGCCTTGGATGCCAGTGCGGACGAACGGGAGGTTCTCGGGTTGATCTCGATAACAATATCACGGTCTGTCTTCGGATCGTGTGCCCACTGTACGTTGGTACCGCCGATTACCTGGATTGCTTCTACGATCTTGTAGGATTTCTCCTGCAGACGTTTCTGTACTTCTTCCGAAATGGTTAACATCGGAGCAGAACAGAAGGAATCTCCGGTGTGTACGCCCAGCGGATCAATATTTTCAATAAAGCAGACAGTGATCATGTTGTTCTTCGCATCGCGGACAACTTCCAGCTCCAGCTCTTCCCATCCAAGAATGGACTCTTCTACCAGAACCTGACCCACGATGCTCGCCTGCAGACCTCTTGCGCAGACTGTCTTTAATTCTTCTTTATTATAAACAAGACCGCCGCCGGCGCCGCCCATGGTGTATGCAGGACGCAGAACAACCGGATATCCCAGCTTGTCCGCAATCGCAAGTGCCTCGTCTACGGAGTAGGCGACGTCGCTTCTTGCCATCTCAACACCAAGCGCATTCATGGTATTTTTAAACTCAATACGATCTTCGCCGCGCTCAATTGCATCTACCTGAACGCCGATTACCTTTACATTGTATTTGTCCAGCACGCCTGCTGCCTGCAGCTCGGAGCAAAGATTCAGTCCGGACTGTCCGCCCAGGTTCGGAAGCAGTGCATCCGGGCGTTCCTTCTCAATAATCTGCTCGAGACGTTCCACATTCAGCGGTTCAATATATGTGATATCCGCTGTGTCCGGATCTGTCATGATCGTTGCCGGATTCGAGTTTACCAGTACGATTTCGTAGCCCAGCTTTTTCAGTGCCTTGCAAGCCTGTGTGCCGGAGTAATCGAACTCACATGCCTGTCCGATAATGATCGGTCCTGAGCCAATAATCAGTACCTTATGAATGTCTTGTCTTTTCATAAATCCACCAATATTATCCTTTCTGTAAACGTATTCCCTAAAAACCCATTGTATATTCTAGCACAATTTGCAAAGGACAACAAGATTTTTTTCGATTAGTTGAAGCCAAAGAATTTCTGGCAGATCTTGTAGCCTTCCACAGAAATCCATCTTCCGGTTTTTCCAGGCAGATTCATACAGTTTCCTAAAAGACCGTAACGCAGCTTTCTGTAAACTTTCTTGTCCCTTTGTCTGATGTAGTTTAACAGCTCACGCTTTTTCTCGAGAGATTCCTGTGTGTTGATGCGGATCAGCAGGATGGAGGAGATCGTCGTAATGATGTCCAGATAGCTTAGCATATACTTTGCAAGGGGCTTATTGCTCATGATCTCGCTCTTCTTTTCCACAAAGTAGTCTGTCATGATCTGGTTGACCTTGATCTGCTGGTCGATTCGTCCGGTCATGACCTTTTCGTTGACGGACTGATCTGACCTGCCGATAAAATAGCGGTAGAAATTCACGTCCAGATAGTACATGTTGCGGACATACGGCAGAGGCTCAAAGACATAAATATTGTCCACATAAAACGTATGCTCCGGAAGCTTTAAACCGCATTCCCGCAAAAGCTTCGTCCGGTAAATAACAGAATGCATCAGGATATACTGACCGACATGGAAATGTCCGACATCTTCCCAGCCAAACATACGGTATTCCGGCAGGACATGTTTATAACGCATCACCTTTTTGCGGCGTTCCCCCTCTTTTTCGTAAACAAAGTTGCTGATCAGAAGATCAAGTGTATCCACACCGCCGGTCAGCTCTCTCAGCTTTTCCAGAATGGCGAGATAGGCATCTTCTTTTACCCAGTCGTCACTGTCTACCACTTTAAAATAAATTCCGGTCGCATTTTCAATTCCGGTGTTGACCGCAGAGCCGTGTCCGCCGTTTTCCTTATGGATCGCCTTTACGATCGTAGGATATTTTGCCGCATATTCGTCTGCGATTTTAGCGGTGTCGTCCTTCGAACCGTCGTTGACAATCAAAATCTCAACATCCTCTCCCCCCGGAAGCAGAGATTCGATGCAATGTGCCATATAATCCTGCGAATTATAGCAGGGAATTGCAATAGAAAGCAGTTTCATAGTGTTGTTCCTTTCATCTTCTGGATACCTGTCTGAATTCTCAGATAGGCGCTGTAGGCTGCAAATGCGGACGGAATCGGGTAATTTTTTTCGATTTCCTGTGTCTCAACAAAAAGAAGGGATTCATCCTGACCCATGGGCTCCAGTTCATCCACCAGAACCTGATAGCCGGTCATGTGCCACTCCTTATGGGTGAAAATATGTTTCGATTCCGGAAGCTTCTCCATCCGGACAGCTTCCACACCCTGTTTTTTCAGCCATTCCCTGACCTCTTCCAACGATGCCTTTTTGTCCATCGCCGGAAATTCATACAGTCCTGCCAGCAGTCCCTTTTTCGGGCGCTTACGCAAAACGACCTGTTTACTCGTTCGAATCACGAGAATCGTCTTGTCTTCGATCGTCCTTGCCTTTTTGGCTGCCTTTTGCGGATACTGCTGCCAGGTGCCATGCAATCCTACAAGGCAGAATTCCTGCCACGGACAGTTGCTGCACTTCGGTGCACCGTTTGGCAGACAGACGGTTGCGCCAAGCTCCATCAACGCCTGATTAAAGTCACCGGGGCGATCCTTTGGCATGACAGGACGCAGATCATCCTCTACTCTTTTTTTTACCGACTGATCGGAAATATCGCTGTTATCCTCCAAAAGCCGAGCAATGACGCGCAGCACGTTTCCGTCCACTGCGGGATTGGGCTGTTTAAAGGCAATCGAAGAAACCGCGCCAGCTGTGTAGCTTCCGATTCCTTTTAGCTTTAAAAGCTCCCTGTAATCCGACGGCATCTCTCCGCCGTATTCTGTCACAATCTGCTGTGCCGCAGCCTTTAAATTCCGTGCCCTGCTGTAATAGCCGAGCCCTTCCCAAAGTTTTAATAATTCATCATCATCCACTTCGGCGAGCGCTTCGATATCCGGCAGTCGTTCCATAAAGCGCGCAAAATACGGTTTTACCGCCTCGACCCGCGTCTGCTGCAGCATGATCTCCGATACCCAGACCCGATACGGCGTCGGTTCTTCCCGCCAGGGTAAGCTCCGTCTGCTTTTATCATACCATGTTAGCAGTCCCGGCGCAATCCGGTTTAACAGTTCCTGTTTTCTCTGTACTTCAATATTTCTTGGGGTTTGTTGCTTCAATCCAGTTCTCCGTTTTTTTCTTTTTTGCTCACCGCAGGCGATTGCACTCATAACGCTCCAGTGTCATCAGGCAGCTTTTCAGCGTGTCGTACTGCTCCTCCAAGCTGCCCTCCGAAAGCTCCAGATCCAGGGAAGCAGCAATGGCATTCAACATATGAAGATCGACTTTGCCCTCCAGCGATGCAAATACTTCCAGCTTTTCTTCGTAGCTATCCGCATCTAAAAAGGCGAGCAGGCCAGGATCAGGCTGAGGTTCAACAGGGCTCTCGGAGGATGCTGCAGCGGGCCGTGACTCAACAGGATTCTCTGACGGCATTGCAGCGGGCCGGGGCTCAACAGGGTTCTCTGACGGCGCTGGAACGGGCTGGGGCACTGCCGCTGCTTCTGCCATCGGGATCCGCATAAAGCGGTCTTTTCCCGCTGCATCAGGATATTTTTTTGCATCCACCTTTTCCAGAAACATGGAAAGCGGTCTTGCAAAAACCTGGAACTCTCCATAAAGTGCCTGATAGATCACAAGCTGTTCACCGGTCTCCGTGTGGGTTGCCAGTGCCACAATCCGATAAAGCTTTCCTTTAAAATGCTGATAAATTTCTCCTGCCTGGGGAATCTGGTTCATCAAGTCTGCCTCCTGTCCTTTTCTGTCATCGTTTCATCCAAACGATTCTCTGATATCACAGTATACCCTAAAATTCAAAAGCTGTCATGCGAAAAGTTTTCCTCTTTACGAGCCTTTCATTTGGTTGTATGATGTTTCTGAAAGCCAAAGACCGCATCATTCAGAAAAGAGGCATCTTCTATGTCAGACAAGGACACGCACACTTACCTTGAAGTCAACGGTGATTTCCGCATGCGTGAGCTCGATCACAACGATCTGGAGCAGTTCAACGCACTTTTACAGTATGCTTTTCAGGTAACCTCCTACGAGCTCTTCCAGACCGGCTGGGAGCAGGAGGAAATCAAATATGCCAAACGTCCGATTCTCGAGGACGCTTATGTACTTGGTTGGTTCTATAAAGAAAAGCTGGCATCCATGATCGTCGTTTATTCCATGCAGATCAACATTCAGGACAACATTATGGCGATGGGCGGCATCACCGGAGTCACTACTTATCCGGAATACACCGGACGCGGACTGATTCATTCCCTGATGCGCTATGTCATCGACTATATGCACAAAAAGAAGCTTCCCATTTCCTTTCTATATCCATATTCCATTCCATTTTATCGGAAAATGGGCTGGGAGATCGTGTCCGACAAGCTCACCTTCACTGTCAAGGATACGCAGCTTCCAAAGGCCTTCCCCGTCCGGGGCATGGTCGAACGTGTCAGCCTGGATTCCGAGGATTTTCATAACGTGTATTCCTATTTCGCCATGCAGCACCACGGTGCACTCATTCGCGATAAGCTGGCCTGGGATGAATACTGGCGCTGGGAAAATGATGATATGATCGTAGCCCTTTATTATAATGAAGAGCACAAGCCCCTCGGTTATCTGGTTTATTACATTGCAAATGAAATTTTTCATATTAAGGAAATGGTTTATTTAACCAGCGAAGCCAGACACGGCCTTTGGAACTACATCAGCGCGCATTTTTCTATGATCACACAGGTACGGGGGGATAATTATTCCGGTGAACCCATGGCATATCTGTTCGAAGACAGTGAGATTGAAGAAACGATAGCTCCCTATATTATGGCGCGAATCGTGGATGTTGAAAACTTTTTGCAGGAGTATCCCTGGCAGATCCAGCCGGAGGATTTCAAAATCCATTTCCGGGTTACTGACGGCCTTGCTTCCTGGAATCAGGGCGATTTTCTCGTTTCCTGGCACGAGGGGGAAACAACCTGTGAGCGTGTCGAGGACAATCAGTCCATTAACGTCGTAGAACTCGACATTAACACGCTCACTGCCTTGATGATGGGCTACAAGCGCCCGACTTATCTTTACGACCATGAAAAAATCTCGATGGAATACTATATGCTGACCTGGCTGGAGCGGCTGATTCCGGTCAAAAAACCGTATTTTTCGGATTATTTCTAAACTTCACGCACAGAACCCTGCCCTGCAGGAATGCCCGCGCGGGCGCACACACAAAAGGCGGTACAGATCTCAAAACCTGTACCGCCTTTTTCCGTGCATCCCGTTATTTTTTGTACGCGCTTTATGCGCCGTTTTCTGCACGTTGTTTCCGATAGTTCACTCTTTCTTTGCCGCCTGAATCTGATCAAACAGCTCCGCACAGGCAATTGTCGTCGCATGCGGAACAACCGGACTTTCTGTTTTCTTTGCGCGCACGCAGCGGATCGTCTCTTCGATATCGTAGGTAAAGCCCTGCGTCGTCGTATCTGTGAATTCTTCCTTCAGCATTCCATCCGCCCCATATAAAAAGCATTTGGACGCATAATGGGGATCGGGCAGCTCAATGCGCCCTTCCCGACCGTAGATCACCATGCTGTTGCCCATAGGCGCTGCAAAGCTCGTCACAAGATCTGCCAGCACATGTTCGAACTTCACCGTAACCTGATCGGTTAAGTCCACACCGGTCTGATCAAGGTTCGCAGCCGCATAAGTTTTGCGGACAGGCTCATTGACCAGCCAGGTCGCGATTTCATAGGCATAAACCGTGATATCCGTCGCAGCTCCGCCGCACAGCAGAGGGCTGTGATACCGATTGTCTGCTCCCTCCGGCGCGAGAAAACCGATTCTTCCCTGTAAGGCTTCCAGTCTGCCGATTTTTCCTTCTGCCGCCCATTTTTTTGCCTGGTTGACCGCGGGCAAAAACCGGCTCCACATCGCTTCCATTACAAAGGTTTGGTCTTTTTCTGCTTTTTCAAAAACCGCTTTTGCCTCTGCACTGTTTGTAAACATCGCTTTTTCGCACAACACCGGAACGCGATGCTCCAGACAAAGCATCGTCAGGCGAAAATGGTCGTTTGGCGTTACTGCAATATAAACACAGTCCGGCTTTTCCTCTATCAGCATCTGCTCATAGTTGTCATACGCATGGGCTACGCTGCATTCCTCCGCAAATTTTTGTGCGCGTCCCAGATCCTTACTGGCGATCGAGCTCACCTCACAGTCCTCCACCAGCGTCACTGCATCGCAAAACTGATGTGCGATGTTGCCCGCTCCCATAATGGCAAATCGAAATGTACTCATGTTTTTTACCCCTTTTTTTATATTGTGTTCTTACGCAAAAGCTGCGTATTACTATGCATATTCCTCGGCTGCGTCGCTCAGCCCTTTTCCTCGCCCCAGCGCAGCAGCAGACGACTCAAATACCGTACCGCAGGCATCAATGCCGCCGGGTCCACCTGAAAGGTCGGCTGATGGATTGTCGCCCCCTTTCCGATGCCGATTTTAATATAGCAGCCGGGCACTTTTTCCATGTAGAAAGAAAAATCATCTCCGCCGAGCGACTGTTCTTCCGGAACAGTCTGAAAGCCCTCCGCTTCTGCCGTTTCCTTTGCAAAAGCCGCCATTTCTGCATCGTTGCAAACAGCCGGAGGACCGGGAATCCACTCTACCTCTGCGGATGCGCCATAGGCAGATGCGACCTGCTCTGCAATTGCTTTTAAGCGTTTTTCAAACAGGCAGCGATCCTGCCGATCCATGGTACGAACAGTTCCCTCCAGTTGTGCTGTCTGCGGAATCACATTCCAGGTATTGCCCGCTTCCAGTCGCGTAACGCTGATGAGTGTAGGATGGAACGGATTGATATTGCGGGTCACGATCGTCTGAAATGCCTGAACCATGGCTGCAGCCGCCGGAATTGGATCAACTCCATCATCCGGGTGTGCGCCGTGGCAGCCGACGCCCGTTATCGTAATCACAAACCGATCTACAGCCGCCGCAACTGCGCCCTCCCGGATGCCGATGGCATTGACCAAATTGGTCGGATCAGAATGAAAGCCCCAGACGCGCGTAACCGAATCGAGTGCCGTCGTTTCCAACACTTTCCATGCGCCCAGAGAGGACTCTTCTCCTGGCTGGAAGAAAAACCGCACTGTCCCACAGAGTTCGTCCTTATGTTCCTGCAGCCAGATCGCAGTCCCGATTCCCGCCGTGATGTGAAAATCGTGTCCGCAGGCGTGCATCTTTCCCGGACATTCCGACGCATAAGGTAAATCCGTCAGCTCAGTAATCGGCAGCGCGTCAATATCGCAGCGAAGCGCCTGCAGCGGACCATCCTTTTCTCCCTTTACCTCCGCAATCAGACCGGTTTCCATCGGAATCGGCAGGATTTTTACATCCGCTGCTTTCAACAGCTTTTTAATCTGCGCAGTTGTATCGTATTCCTCATAAGACAGCTCCGGATGTCTGTGAAACCAGTAAAAAATTTCCATTAAATCCATTTCCTGTATCATCGCAAATCCCTCCGATGTCCTCCTGCAGTGTTCCTGCTGCAGTTCTTTCTGCTTTTGCGTGTTCCAGTCTTACTTTCCGCTATTGGGATCCAGCGCATCCCGCAGCGCGTCACCAATAAAGTTAATCGCAATGACCAGCACCACGATCATCAGCCCGGACGGAATCCAGAGCCACGGCTGTTTCGTCAGTACAGTCAGCGACTGCGCGCCGTTTAACATGTTTCCAAGGCTCGCGGTCGGCGGCTGCACACCCATTCCGAGGAACGAAAGTGCCGCCTCATCCAACATCGACAACGCCAGAACCGATGTTGCATACACCAGAATCGGCGCAGCGGTATTCGGCAGAATCTCGGAAAACAGAATATACGGAAGCGGCATTCCTGCCACGAGATCACTTTTAATAAAATTACTCTCCCGCAGGCTCAGCACATTGCCGCGAACCAGACGGGCAATTCCCGGCCAGTCTACAAAGCCCAGAATCAGGATGATGCTCCAGAGCCCCGGCTTAAAAATCGACGCCGCAACCAACACCAGCAAAATATAGGGAAACGACATGACCATATCCGTAAAACGCATGATAATCATATCCGCAGCGCCGCCAAAATACCCGGCGATCAGTCCTAAAATCACACCAATCACAGTAGAGATCGCCGTCGCCAGCACACCGACCAACAGGGAAATCCGCGTTGCATACAAAAGCCGGCTCAAGACGTCACGACCGATCTGATCCGTTCCCAGCCAATGCTCTGCTGTGGGCGCTTTGGAAAAGCCTCCGACGATTTCATCCGGATTGTACGGTGCGATGATCGGTGCCAAAAGCGCTGCCACCACCAAAACCGCTAAAATCACAAGGCTGACCGTTGCCAGATGATGCTGTTTAAAACGACGGATGACGGTCTGCAAATAGCTTTCTCTTGAAATATCTTTTTTGATACGATCTTTTTTCTCCATCTTCGCCGCTCCTATTTCAGCTGGATTGTCGGGTCTGCCAGCGCATATAAAATATCCGTAATCAGGTTTGCCGCCAGCACAACGATTGCAGACAGCAGGCAGACACCCATAATAACCGGATAATCCCGGTTCGTGATTGCGCTCATCGTCATCAGTCCGAGTCCCGGCCAGGAAAAGACCTGCTCAATGATAACCTGACCGCCGAACAGCACCGGAATCTCCATTCCGATTACCGTAATAATCGGGATCAGTGCGTTGCGCAGCGCATGCTTATTGATGACAAGAAATCTTCCGATTCCCTTTGCCTTTGCCGTGCGCAGGTAATCCTGCTGCAAAATTTCCAGCATCGCGCTTCGAATATAACGGATATTTGTGCCAGCCATGGAGGTAGCCAGGACTAACACCGGCATCACCATATGCTTTGCCACATCACCCGCGCCGCCTGCAGTTCCGAGCGTCGCCATTCCGCTGGACGGAAGCCAGCCAAGCTTTACCGTAAACAGATAGATCAACAGCAAAGAAAGGAAAAATCCGGGCACGCTGCTTCCCAGGAAGGAAAGTGTAACAACCGCATAATCTCCTGCGGAATACTGCTTGATCGCACTGTAAATTCCGGCGGGCACCGCCATCAGCAAGCTGACCAGAAGCGATACGCCCATCAGCAAAAGCGTCGGTCCCAAATGGCTTGCGATCATCTCGCTGACTGCCTGATAGGACTTGATCGAATAGCCCATATTTCCATGTAAAAGCTGTTTTAACCAGACAAAATACTGCACATAAAACGGTTTATCCAGACCGAGGGCGATTTCCTTTGCCGCAACCGCAGCCTGGGAAATTCGGGGTCCCTGCAGCATCTGCAGCGGGCTGCCCGCAAGACACATAATCGCATAGTCGATGATCGTGATCCCGATCAGAACCGGGATGGCGATCAGGATGCGCTTGATCATATATTTTCCCATGTCACTTTTATCTCCATTTCTGCTCTACGACAACCTGCTGCATCTTCGCATCGTATGCTGGTGCGCCGCCAGTCAGCTGCGCAATTGCATATGGGCACGCCGCCAGATGACTGCTGCCTGGGAAAACACTGCAAAGCTCCGGCACTTCCTGTCTGCAGCTTTCCGTCGCATACGGACATCTCGGATGGAAGCGGCAGCCGGAGGGCGGGTTCGTGCTGGAGCCGATTTCTCCGGTCAGAAGCGGTTTTTGTTCCCGCTTTTTGGGATCTGCAATCGGCACTGCATCGATCAGGGCGCGGGTGTAAGGGTGTACCGGATGATGGAACACCTCCTGCGCCGGCCCGATCTCCACAATTTTACCAAGGTACATGACTGCGATCCGGTCGCTGACATAATTGACCGCGCCGAGTCCATGTCCAACGAACATGCACGTCAGCCCCAGGTCCTTTTGCAGGCTGCGCAGCAAATTCAGAATCTGTGCCTGAATCGAAACATCCAGCGCGCTGACCGGCTCATCGCAGACCAAAAACCTGGGATTTAAAGACAGCGCCCGCGCAATCCCGATTCTCTGCCGCTGTCCGCCGGAGAACTCATGCGGGTAGCGCCCGAGGACGTGTTTGGGAAGTCCTACCATATCCAGCAGTCGATCAACATCCCTGTGGACAGTTTCTTTATTGGAAATCCCATGATAGAGCATCGGCTGGGATAAAATTTCATAAATATGCTTTCTCGGATTCAGGGAAGAATATGGGTCCTGGAACACCATCTGCAGCTGCGTGCGCACGCTCTTTTTCTCTTTTCCGGAAAGCTTCTCCATATCCTTTCCCTGATAAAACAGCCTGCCGCCCGTCGGCGTTTCCAGGCCGACCAGCTGTCTGCCCACCGTCGATTTGCCGCATCCGGATTCGCCCACCAGACCGAGGGTTTCTCCCTCTGCAATCGAAAAGGAAACGCCGTCCACTGAATGCACATAGCCTGTCGTATGGGTAATAACGCCGCCCCGGATGGGATAATATTTTTTCAGGTTTTCTACCCGGATCAGAGGCTCCTTCTCCGTGTTTTTTTCTTCCATATTTATGCTCATCTTCACGTTTCTCCTTCTTTGGCGAGCATACATCTGACAAAATGTCCTTCCCCGATCTGTCTGTAGCTCTGAGGCTGATCGCAGCCTTTTGTCCGAAAGGCGCAGCGGTCTGCAAACCGACAGCCGGGGATCGAATCATAGTTTTCCGGAACCATGCCGGGAATCGCGACAAGCTCCCTGTCCTTTTCGTCATAAATTCCGGGAACCGTCTGCAAAAGTGCCTTTGTATACGGATGTGCCGGCGCAGCAAACAGCTCCTTTACCGGTGCTTCCTCGATGATCTGCCCGGCGTACATAACGATCACGCGGTCCGCCATGCTCGCTACCAGCCCGATGTCATGGGTGATCAGGATCATCGACATTTCACTCTCTTTTTGCAGATTGCGCAACAGCGCCATAATCTGTGCCTGAATCGTCACATCCAGTGCCGTCGTCGGTTCATCTGCGATCAGCAGGCCCGGATTGCAGCACAGAGCCATCGCGATCATCACACGCTGGCGCATGCCGCCGGAAAGCGTATGAGGATATTTTTTCATGACACCGTGAGGATCGGGCATACCAACTTTTCCTAAAATCTGCTCTGCCCGCTTTCGCGCCTCTTCTTTTGACAGTCTCATATGCTTTCGGATGCTCTCCATCAGCTGGTTGCCGACTGTAAAGACCGGATCGAGAGAGGTCAGAGGGTCCTGGAAAATCATCGTCAGACGGTCGCCCCGGATTTTATCCAGCTCTTTTTCCGTCATCGTCAGAAGGTTCTTGTCCTCGAATACGACGCTTCCCTCCGTCACGGTTCCGCCTCTTCCAAGCAGCCCCATAATAGAAAGTGAGGTCACGCTCTTGCCACAGCCGGATTCGCCGACGATACAGACAACTTCTCCCTTATCTACATGAAAATTTACATGGTCCACGCTGACAGTGCGTCCGTAGTCGCTGTCAAAAACGGTTGTCAGTCCCTCTACTTCCAGTAAATGCGGCATTTGCTTTTCCTCACTTTACTCATATATCAAGATTCTGCCGCACACCTCCCAAAAAAGAGATGTGCGGCAGTTATTATCATAGCATAAAATATATGAAATACAAACTTTTTATCGGAAGAAAACTTCTTTTTTCCCTGATAAAAATGCTCCGCAAAGATCCCACTGCGGCAGAATAGAATTCTGTGAAACAGGATTCTTCTTTATTCCACTACGTCCCAGTTCTGGACATCGTTGAAGAAGCCGTATACGCTGGGAGCTGCGCCTGTAATCCGCTTGCTGACTGCCCCCTGTGCGCTGATCACATATGCGGAGAACATCGGGACATCTTCCTGTACCTTTTTATCCACAACGGAGAACAGCTCTTTCGTTTCCTCCGGATCACTTGTCAGCTGGGATTTGGTCAACGCTTCGTTTAACGTATCGTCACTGTAGCCGGTCCAGCTTCCTTCACCGCCAAGCAGCCATGCTACATCCGGATAGGGATCCACCGGCGCATAGGTGTACTGTACTGCCAGTACATCATAGTCCTCTGTGCCTGCAACGCTCATCAGCGTTGCGAAGTCAACGGTCTGGATTTCCGCCTTGATGCCGACTGCAGCCCACTCTGCAGCGATGATGGAGGCTGCGTTTACAAAGGTCGAATCGCCGGAATTTACATAGAAACGGATTGTCTGGGAGCCGTCCCATCCAGCTTCTTCCAGAAGTGTTTTTGCCTTTTCCGGATCATAGGAAACCGGTGTAAGGGAATCATCATAGAACGGGCTTGCACTGGACAGGAATCCATCTACAATTTCACCATGTCCGTTTAACAGTTCCTCCAGAATCTGCTGACGGTCGATCGCATACAGCATCGCCTGACGAACTTTTACGTCCGGAACGTTCTTTGTCTGGATAAATACGGACTGGTTGGTAACCGGGGAACCGTATACAACTTCTACGTTGTCCAGGGCTTCTACGCTCTCATAGTCCTCCTGCGGGATATCACTCATCGTCTGCTGGGTGATATCGATTTCGCCGGATTGCAGACCTGCATACAGCTGACTTCCGTCTACGATTTTGATGTTGAGTTTGTCGATCTTGGGCGCGCCCTTCCAATAATCCTTGTTCGCTTCATAGGAAATATAATGATCCACATCGAAATCCGTTACGATGAACGGTCCGCTGACAACATCGGGATGGTTGAACCATTCCGCTGTGGAAAGCTCTTCCTCGGAATACTGCTCGATCACATGCTTGGGCAGGGTCAGCAGATATCTCGCATAGCTGTTTTCAAAGGTAGTAATCGGCATTTCTTCTTTGGTCGTAAACTGTACCGTTTTATCGTCTACCTTCTGAATGCCGTCGATGCTCTCTGCACCTTCCTCTACAAAGCCGTCGTCGCCAACACCTTCAAATACATAATACATCATTGCAGTATTGCCGATGACCGGGCTCGCCAGGCGAAGCGCGGTATAAACCACATCATCTGCCGTAACAGGCGTTCCGTCCGACCAGGTTGCAGCATCATCGATGTGAACGATAAAGTTTTTATTATCTTCTGTTGTGATGGAATCTGCCAGCATGCCCTCGAAGTTCAGGTCAGCATCCAGCTCCATCAACGGCAAAAACATCAGTCCGGTCGCATATTTGTTAATCTCGCCGCCGTTTAACAAAAGGGGATTGAGACTGCCGATGGTATTGGTCACACCGACGTTGATAATCTTCTCTCCCGAAGCTGCTGTGTCTGAGGATGCACTCTCTGTGCTCACCGCTGCGCTTCCGGTTTCATCTGTTGCAGCACCTGCATTCGATGCGCCGCACGCGGTCAGTCCCAGCGCCATCACTCCTGCCAGAAGCAGGCTTAATATCCTGTTTCGTTTTTTCATAACTGCTCCTCCTTTTAGGCGAATCATCCGCCGCTCAATACCTATCTATCCGGTATGTTAGTGAGAATTGTATTCTATTTTTTTCGATCTGTCAAGACTCTATTCCCATATTCTTGACAAAATACGGGGTTCGCGTTATATTCGACAGCAGAGCGCACGATTCTTTCTATCCTATCATGATGCCAGGATCAAAAGGTCTATGCCCACAGGAGCTTGCTCATAGGTGGGTAGGATTGTGGGAGTGCGCAGTACGGTACAATCCACTGACCTTATATAATATGCTTTACCGGAGGATTTTTCAATGAAAAATTACTTAAATTATCAGTCCTCAGAATATGACTGCGGTTCTGTTTCTATTACCAACGGAATCCGCTATCTGTTTGATCGGGAAGAAATCAGTCCTGACATCCTCAAATGTATTATGCTCTATACAATGGACACTTATAACGAACAGGGACAACCATGCCGTCACGGCACTTCCGCCGCCGCAATGCGTTTTGTCGGCAGTTGGTTAAATCAGCTGGCAGCTGTCCGCTCTTTTCCGATCCAAACGCAGTTTCTTTTCGGTAACGATGTTACACTGTCCCCGGACAGCGAAATCAGTCAGGCGCTTTTGCACGGCGCAGCTGTCGTGCTGCGTCTTTTTCTTGAAGTTCCGCACTATGTGCTTTTAACCGGCATTTCCAAAGACGAGGTGTTTTTCTTCGACCCTTATTATGAGGAAGAAGGGACTCCCGAATTCGACGCTGAATATTACGCCAAGGGCATCCGTTTTATTTATGACCAGCCCAAATGTGCCAACCGCGCAGTTTCTCTGGAACGCATCAACCGACTTTCCCACGGATACTATGAGCTGGGTGAATTTTCCTGCCGCGAGGCGCTGCTGATGTTCCGCACGTCCGGCGAATGCGAATGGAACGCGTAAACGGGTGGGGCTTATAA
>ERZ773241.2417-NODE-2417-length-15000-cov-5.200268_pt1 | contig 15000 bp, 9 predicted proteins | sample MGYA00580989_ERZ773241 | MGnify/ENA primary metagenome ERZ773241 (study PRJEB29015, sample SAMEA2737804) | human gut metagenome | biome: human gut; feature: human-associated habitat; material: faeces | place: China | collected 2012 ... | reverse complement strand
GAATAGAAGGACGCCATGCCGATCCGAACGTTTTTGTCCAGATGGATACTTATGCCGTAAAAGGCTTGCAGACCGGACAAATCCAGTTCCTCTATGCTCCCACCCACCTGAATCCGACATACGAATACGGAGTGACTTTCGAGCGGGGGACAGCTGTAACCTATGGCGACCGGAAACAAATCTTCATTTCCGGAACCGCAAGTATCGACAATCAAGGCGAGATCATGTATCCGGGGGATATCCTGAAGCAGACGGAACGCATGCTGGAAAACATCGACACCTTGCTACAGGAGGCGGGAAGCGGATTGCAAGACATCATGCAGGCAATCGTCTACTTGCGCGACCCGGCCGATTATGTCGTGGTCAAGCAATATATCGAAAGCCGGTATCCGTCGTTTCTCCACCTGATCGTACATGCTCCCGTATGTCGTCCGGGCTGGCTGATCGAAACGGAATGCATAGCTGTCATACCGGCGGATGCACCTCAATATGCATACTTATAATAATCTACTATACAAATGATAAAAGATATGGGAAACATGAAGAACGGAAAATACAGGGAAACAAGCAAGATGAGTGACCTGATATGCGAGAATTATCCGATGGTCCTTGTGATGAGCCGCTTCGGTATCGACCTGGGGTTCGGAGAGAAAAACATCGGGGAAGTATGCCGGCAGAATAAGATCGACACATATACATTCCTGACTGTCGTCAACTTTCTGACGGAAACGGAGACAATCCCGGCAGCGGAGGTCCATAAAGATATCTCCATCTCTTCGCTTATCACTTATCTGCATAATGCACACGACTATTTCCTGAACTTCCGTCTTCCCCATATCCGCCACAAACTGACAGAGGCAATCGTGAGCTGCCCGAAAGATGTGGCCTTCGTGATCCGCCGCTTTTTCGACGAATATGCCGAAGAGGTACACAAACATATGTCGTACGAAGAGAAAACCGTCTTCCCGTATGTCCGCAATTTGCTGGAAGGAAAGAAAGACCCGAAATATAACATCACCATCTTCCGCAAACGGCATGACCAGATCGAGATGAAAATCACGGAACTGAAGAACCTGATCCTGAAGTATTATCCGGGACCGGACAGTAACTTGCTCAACAGCGTCCTGTTCGATATTTTCGCAACAGAACAAGACCTTGCCTCTCATAACCGGGTAGAAGACTACATCTTCGTACCTGCTATTCTGTCTTTAGAAAAACAATAAAACCACTTGCCATGTCCACTAACATTAAAATAACGATAGCCGAATCATCCTCCATCATCCGGTGCGGACTGGAAACACTACTGAAACGCTTACCTGGATTCCGTATCCAGATATCCGAAATAACAGCAGCAGACTGTCTGACAGAGGGCTTACGCATTTATAAGCCGGACATCCTGATCGTAAATCCTTCCATTCCGGGAAACTTCAACCTACAACATCTGAAAGACGAATGCGGCTGCCCGGATATGAAATGTTTTGCCCTTCAATATAATGTAAGCGACCCGTTTCTGCTTCGCTCCTATGACGATCAGATATCAATATACGATAATGCCGATGAGTTGAAAAATAAATTGGAACGCCTCAACACCGAAGAAGTTCCGTCCGAAGAAGGGGAAAACGAGGACCAGCAGACACTGAGTAGCAGGGAAAAAGAGATTGTCATCTGTGTGGTAAAAGGCATGACAAACCGAGAGATTGCAGACAGGTTATACCTATCCACCCACACCGTTATTACCCACCGCCGGAACATCGCCCGAAAATTGCAAGTACACAGTGCCAGCGGCTTGACTGTCTATGCCATCGTAAACAAATTGATAGAGTTGAAGGACTTGAACGGCTAACAAACAGTACCGTTCCTTACTTTATTAAGTAATTTTCAACTCTCAATTTTCTGATTTCAATTAAATAGCCTTATTTTTACAATCTATACTATAAAAACACAATATAAATATGAACCTGATAAGGAAAACATACGACACGACGGAAGTGCAAATCACCTCTTTTCAATCCTCCAAAGGCATAACGGAATACCATATTTTCTTCCAACAGACGAACTGCCTGGAGGATTTTCACACTCAGTTACAGCACATACAAGATGTTTACGCCCATTCAGTGGAAGAGTTGCCGGGTAATCCGGTCGCTATTTTCCGGCGTTATTTTCTGAGTGACGTAACCAACCAGACAGATGAACTGATGGAACGGGAACGGCTTTCCCCCTATTGCGCACTATCAATCGTACAGCAGGCTCCGATGAACGGCACGAAGATTGCATTGTGGGCTTGGCTGCAGACTGGCGTACAGACACAGGTGTTGCCAAATGGGTTGTTTGAGGCGCGTCACGGTGCATACGGCCAGCTTTTAGGTGCCAACCAGTGCAACAGGGCGGCCAATTCGGAATACCAGACCCGCCTGATCTTCCGCGATTATATCCTGCAACTGACGGAAGCCAATTGCACACTGGCGGCTAACTGCCTGCGCACGTGGATCTTCGTACAGAATGTAGACGTGAATTATCCGGGTGTGGTAAAAGCCCGCAAAGAAGTGTTCGCGACACAAAACCTGACAGAAGAAACTCATTTCATCGCCAGTACGGGAATCGAGGGACGCTATTTCGACCCGATGGTATTCGTGACAATGGACACATATGCTGTTTCCGGTATCTGCCCCGGACAAATCCGCTATCTATATGCACCAGAACACCTGAACCGCACATATGAATACGGCGTTACGTTCGAACGAGGCACAGCTGTCACATACGGCGACCGCCGCCATGTCTTTATCTCCGGCACGGCAAGCATCGACCGATACGGAGAAATCGTGCATGCTGGCGATGTCATAAAACAAACTTCCCGCATGATTGAGAATATCGAAGCCCTGCTGAAAGAAGCGGACGCCACTTTGAATGACATCATGCAAGCTGTGATCTATATCCGCGATACGGCGGATTATGCGCGGGTCAAACGTTATATAGACGAACATCATCCCAGCCTCCCTTATATCATCGTACGTGCTCCGGTTTGCCGAACCGGCTGGCTGGTCGAAATGGAATGTACAGCGGTGACAGCCAAAGGAGATGAACGGTTTGCGGCACTTTAGCCATTTGGGCAGAATCCTTTTATCATAATAACAACGAAGCCCCGACGGAATTACTCTGTCGGGGCTTGTTTTGTGTCTGCTCTCTTTCCTCACGGAAGTACAGGCAGCATTGTTATTTTTTTACTTTAGTATTAATGTACCACTTGTTCGCCCTCGCGGGGTAATTGACTGGTCGGAAAGACCGGACACATGGTCATTATTTGATTATAAAATCTTTATTTCAATATAGTAGAGACACTGTTTCATAGTGTCTCTACGGGAGATCATTATTACTTAACGATCGCTTTAACAGCTTCTTCACCTTCAACAGCTACTACAACTACGCCCTGAGGAGCAGCAATTGTTGCATCGCTTGAAGTGATAACTGTGTTAGCAACTGTCTGGCCCAAGATGTTAGTGATAACAACTTTCTTACCTTCAGCGTTAGCTACACGTACAGCACCCTGCAAAGCGATTACTGTAACTTCAGATGTTGCAATTTCTTCGTTGTCTGTTGCCAGCTGATCGTCAACCTTATTTTCAACATTGAAGATCAAAGCTCCGTCGCCACCTGTTGCAGCATGTGAGAATGTAGATGATTTGTCTGTCAAAACCACACAACCATTCTGAATCTTCAACCATGCAGCATTTTCAGGTGCAATAATCTTACTGTCATAGTTGTTCGATTCGAACAAGAACTGATTTTCTACGCCTTCTTCCGTTACATTACCTGCATTTTCCGGATGTACATAACGGAATGACCAAGTGTAATTCTTATGTTCGTTACCGTCAAGTCTATTCTTGATCAAATATGATTTAGAAGCAAGATTTTTCACAGAATCATTATAAGCTTCCAAAGCATCGAAGCTAATCTTATCGTTAGCCAAAGCTACGAATTCTGCCGGCAGGATCCACAACGTATCGGCAACACGGATACCTTCAACGAAACCTACGCGAGTATAACCACCCTTGATATCTGCATAAGGTTTGTCCTGACCGTAAACATCTACAGAATCCTGGAAACTTACCAAATATTTAGCTCTTTCGAAGCCAGGGATAGCCGGAGTAGCGTGAACACAATGTTCTGCGTCTGTAATATTACCGTCTTTGTCTACGTGAGGACCATCTTCCGTACAAGGTTTACCCGGAGTTCCGGCAAAGTCGTTATGTGCAACCGAAATCAAGTATTGCGGTTTGATATAACCAGCACCACGATTAACCCAAGCAGTATCGATCTGGAATGACAAACCTGTTGCTTTGTCAGCTGTCCACATACCCAGATAGTCAACATTAGCATCAGTCAAGTTGCTATTGTTTTCATCCATCAAGTATTCCTTACGGATCGTTTCGAAGAATCTCAAGCTGTCACGGCCGTCCGTTGCGCTTTCACTCAGTGCAACGTTGTTGAAACGACGATACAACGGAGTTGTAGAAGGTTCAACAGTGAAAGCAGAAGTTCTTGTTTCATTCAGGAACTGAACTTTCAGACCAGCACTCATACCGTCATCAGCGATACCGACTTTCTTCGTATCAGCTGTATTTTGAATTTCAGTAGCATGAGCAGTGCTATTATAATAAGATTCGACGATAGCATAGAAGTCTTTACCATCATAGTGGTTATTTTCTTTAAAGAAGAATGTATCAACAACCATATTAGAACCATAGTTTGCTACACCCATTGAATACTTGCTTCCATAAGCTTCAACCAAACGATCCTGTTCGTCTTTAGCAATGACATAATTCGTTCTTTCCAACTGAGCCAGTCCCGGAATCTTTTTCAAAAGAGCGGCATCAACATCGATACCATATTCGTATGTAGAACCTTCAACCAAAGCATAATCGCCGGCATCCTGCTTAACATAGATCAAAGAATCTTTACCTGTACCGTTAGCAATCCAATATTCCATTGAGAACGGGTTCAGATAATTGAATTTATATCTGTTGACCAACAAATCTTTTGAGTCGATATGTTTGTAACCTAACTTCTTATCTTTGATGATTGCAGAGTCTTTGATCTGAACAAACGTTACGTTGTTCAACATATCAGCATCCGTTGTAAGTGTATAGATTTCACCATCTTCATTCAAACGGAACTGAACGTTATCCCAATTTTTCGCTTTCGGGAATTCACGGTTTACAATTTTAACCGGAGAAACCGGTTGAGATACTTCTGCATTCAATGTTTTTGTAATAACCCACTGGTATGCAGGCATGTGCAACGGCTCCTGTTCGTCCAATGTCACCCATTCGATTGCATATTCGCTGTTACCTTCTGCATTTTCATGAATAGGAGCAGCCAATACTTGACCCTTTGCATTCTTGATGATATACAAACCGTTGTCAACAGAAGTCTTATCGCTAGTTACGAAACAACCTTTCAGACCGAAACCGATCTTTGTATTAATAGGTCTTTCGCCAATAGTTGCAACACTCAAAGATGTGGTAAAGTCCTGCAATTTAACGAACAATTTAGAAGGAACACACTTTGCATTAACAGCATCCATCTCGCTATCATTCAGATTTATATTTGCATATACAGCACCATACTTTCTAACATCTGTGACATCCTTCCAATATTTTTCAGGTTGTTTCTCATTTTTATAACGAGCTTCTTTCACCTGAATAAACAAAGAGTCAACAGACGGCTTATAAGAGAACAAGAATTGATGCTGAGCATCCAACAAGCTACCTTCAACCTTATTTTTAATGTTATCAGTCCAACCAAATTTCAAGAAACCAATACCAGTACTATTAGCAGCAGTATCGACTTTCAAATACAATTCTTCATTTGCTTTTGATGTTACATAAACAAAATTATGGTCGGATGCCAAACCTTTGTTTAACGGCTTAGCAACAAATGCATTTGAAGTAAACGGATTTACATCAGCCTTTGCATCCGGAGTAAATGTAAGAACATTCTTATTATCTTTCAAATAAGCGTTGATTTCGTTTGCACTTAACACATAAGTTCCTGCGTTAAAGACAGTAAACTTAACCGCATTAGAAACCTTATCGACCTCCTTGGCCAACACTTTTTTCACCTGTAACTGACCTTTATTATTAGTCAAAACTAAAACATGATCAGCTTCTTGATAGGTAAACATGGGTTGCTCCTGCTCCAAATCTGTTGCATAAGTACTGGAAAAGGCCCAACCACCAAAAGTTTCACCAACAGACAAACCACCACTAATACTTGTTTCCTTGCCAAGTACCAGATCTTGAACATCAGCTTCAGAAACAGCCAAGAATTCACCCGTTGCTTTATTTACAAAATCGTAAATAGGCTCCTTACCTTGTCCTTCTTCTGTTATTGTTATACACCATAAAGAACTTTGCAGATCTGTAATTGCAGTCGTTTTTTGAATAACATACTTACCATCTTTAATAGCAAGCACTCCATCTTGTCCCTTTGTACCAACTCTCAACTGATACACTCCACTCAGCGCTGCCTTATCCAATTTTAAAATTGCAGCAGCATCACTTCCTTGTGCATAGCCTCTAATATTGCCCGCATTTACAGCTGAGAAAGCTGAAGAGAACAGTAAGCTAGCACACAAAAGAGTAGAAAACTTTTTGTTCATAATTCTAAATTTAATATTAATACTAATGTTTATAAAAGTTCAGTTCTTATCGTACGTTTGTTAACTATTGTATCTTGAAATCGAATACGTACGTTTTTTTTCGTCATTTTTTTGGAGCATTCAGTAAGTTCGTGAGCAAAAGAAGGTTTTTTGTACATATTAAGCTATCTGATTGATAAGAAAGAATATAGAAAAGAAAAAAACTTTGAAGAAAGAATTGCAGGTTTAAAAAGTATATGTATTTTTGTAGCTGAAAAATGACGAAAAAAAACGTACGTTTTCATTAGTCATTTCTAAATATCCTCTTATTTTTCTATATATCAACATCTTAAATACGATCACACACCCGATTTCACTCTTAAAATTCTTCACTTCCGCGTACATTATATAAATTAGTATATCTTTATTAATCAACCCATTACAAAAACTGTCAAAATGTAAAAAACACCTTTTTTGCGAATTACTACCCAAAACAGCCCTTTTCAGTCCCTAGGCAAGACGGATATTTTCCTAAAATCCACAAATCATTCGTTTCCTGCCGCAAAACAAATGTGTCTGCGGTCGAAACTTTTATTTCAATCGTTGGAACTATCTGACTTACCGAATTTACTAATTCTGTAAGCGCAGTCTGCGGAATCTATTTTTTATGTATCTTTGGCTATTCAAACACCAAGACAAGAGAGAAAAGCCTATGTATAAGAATGGTAAATATCGGGAAACCGATAAAATGAGTGATCTGATCTGTGAGAATTATCCGATGGTGCTCGTCATGAGCCGCTTCGGTATTGCACTCGGATTCGGAGAAAAGAATATCGGAGAGGTATGCCGCCAAAACGGTGTCGATCCCTGCACGTTCCTGACCGTCGTAAACTTTCTGACGGAAGAGATATCCGCGCCGATGACAAACATTGACAAATGTCTGTCGATCGAGGCTTTGATCACTTATCTGCATAATGCACACGCCTATTTCCTGGACTTCCGACTGCCCCATATCCGCCGTAAACTGACCGATGCTATTGCAGACTGCCCGAAAGATGTGGCGTTCGTTATCACTAAATTTTTCGACGAATATGCAGCAGAAGTCCACAAACACATGTCGTATGAAGAAAAGACAGTATTTCCATACGTCCGGGGATTATTAAAAGGGATAAAAGACCCGAAATACAACATAACGATCTTCCGAAAACATCATGATCAGATCGAAATGAAGATTATCGAACTGAAAAATATCTTGATCAAGTATTATCCGGGACCCGGAAGCAACCTGCTGAACAGCGTCTTGTTTGACATCTTCGCGACCGAACAAGATCTGGCCTCCCATAACCACGTAGAAGACTATCTTTTCGTCCCAGCGATCCTAACTCTTGAAAAAACAATACAGTGATGCCTATGAGCGCCTTATTAAACATAGCGGTTGCCGAACCGTCTGCCATCATCCGCAGTGGGCTCGAAGCGGTATTAAAGCGAATTCCCGGATTCCGCATCCAGATCATCGAAATTGCCACTGCGGAGCTTTTGCAAGAAACACTTCGCTCACACAAACCAGACATACTGATTATTAACCCGTCACTTCCCGGTTACTACACCATTCAGCTTCTCAAGGAAGAAACCGGCTGTATGGACATGAAATGCATAGCCCTGCTGTATGCCGTCGCTGATCATGCCCTGCTGCGACCTTACGACGACCAGATCAACATCTATGACAGCCCGGACGAGATCCGCCACAAGCTGGAACGCCTCCATACGTCACCGGAAGAGGAAACCGAAAACGAAGAACAGCAGACGCTCAGCGCACGCGAAAAAGAAATCGTGGTCTGTGTCGTCAAAGGGATGACAAACCGCGAAATAGCCGACCGCCTGTTCCTTTCCACACACACCGTTGTTACACACCGACGCAACATCGCCCGGAAATTGCAGGTACACAGTGCCAGTGGTCTGACCGTATACGCCATTGTTAACAAATTAGTTGAACTAAACGATATCAAATTATAATCCATGAAGAAAAACAAACTCGCCGTCCTTACGTCATGCCTTATCCTGTCAGGGACATTCTGTACGCAGGCACAAAACAAAACGCCACAGGAAATCCGGATACCGGATACTTACAAATTAACGAACAAGTCTATCTACCGGAATGGCTGGATAGATTTCAACAAGAATGGGAAAAAGGATGTATATGAAGATCCTACGGTCCCGATCGATGCACGTGTCGAAGACCTCCTTTCGCAGATGAATGTTGAAGAAAAAACCTGCCAGATGGTTACGCTCTACGGTTACAAGCGGGTGCTGAAAGACGACCTGCCGACATCGGACTGGAAAAAACAACTCTGGAAAGACGGCATAGGAGCCATCGATGAACATCTGAACGGTTTCCAGCAATGGGGACTTCCTCCTTCCGACAACCCGTATGTCTGGCCGGCTTCCCGTCATGCCTGGGCTTTGAATGAAGTACAACGGTTCTTTATCGAAGAGACACGCCTCGGCATCCCGACCGACTTCACGAACGAGGGCATACGTGGGGTAGAAAGCTATATCGCCACCAACTTCCCGACACAGTTGGGATTGGGACACACCTGGAACCGGAACCTGGTTCATAAGGTCGGCTATATCACCGGGCGCGAAGGACGGTTGTTGGGATATACCAATGTCTATGCCCCGATCCTCGATGTCGGGCGCGATCAACGTTGGGGACGCTATGAAGAGGTATACGGCGAAAGCCCGTATCTGGTAGCCGAGTTGGGCGTGGAAATGGCAAAAGGCATGCAGACCGATTACCAGGTTGCCGCCACTTCCAAACACTATATCGCTTACAGTAACAACAAAGGCGGACGCGAAGGGATGGCACGCGTAGATCCGCAAATGTCACCACGCGAGGTCGAGATGATCCATGTCTATCCCTGGAAACGGGTGATCAAGGAAGCCGGGATCCTCGGAGTCATGAGTTCATACAACGATTACGACGGATTCCCCATTCAGAGCAGCTATTATTGGCTGACGACACGTCTGCGTGGCGAATTCGGTTTCCGCGGATATGTGGTATCGGACAGCGACGCCGTCGAATATCTTTTCTCTAAACACGGAACTGCCGCCGATATGAAAGAATCCGTGCTACAAAGCGTATTGGCGGGATTGAACATACGTTGTACATTCCGCTCACCGGATTCATACGTCCTGCCACTTCGCGAACTGATCGCGGAAGGAGCTATTCCAATGTCCACCATTGATGACCGAGTGCGTGACATCTTGCGCGTCAAATTCCTCGTTGGATTGTTCGACCATCCGTATCAGATCGATTTGAAAGAGACCGACAAAGAGGTAAACTGCGCCGAAAACCAACTGGTAGCCTTGCAGGCTTCAAAAGAATCGCTCGTTCTGTTGAAGAACCAGGATGCCGTCCTTCCTTTAGATGTAAACAAAATTTCCAAAATCGCCGTATGCGGTCCGAATGCAGATGAAGAGGCATACGCTTTGACACACTACGGCCCGCTTGCCGTAGAAGTGACAACCGTGTTGGAAGGCATTCGGAATAAGGTAAAACCAGGAACGGACGTGCTCTTTACGAAAGGTTGTGATCTGGTAGATGCCAATTGGCCGGAATCGGAACTGATCCGTTATCCGTTGACAGCCGAAGAACAGAGCGAGATCGACAAAGCAGTGGAAAACGCGAAGAAGAGCGATGTGACTGTAGTCGTGCTGGGCGGAAGTAACCGCACCTGCGGAGAAAACAAATCGCGCTCCAGCCTCGATTTGCCAGGCCGCCAACTCGATTTGCTGCAAGCCGTCGTAGCCACTGGAAAACCGGTCGTATTGGTGCTGATCAACGGACGTCCGTTGTCTATTAACTGGGCGGACAAATATGTTCCGGCTATCCTCGAAGCCTGGTATCCGGGTTCGCAAGGCGGTACGGCCATTGCAGACGCTCTGTTCGGCGACTATAACCCAGGTGGAAAGCTGACCGTCACCTTCCCGAAGACAGTCGGACAGATTCCGTTCAACTTCCCGACCAAACCGAATGCACAGGTCGACGGCGGACGCAACAAAGGGTTGGACGGCAACATGTCCCGCGTGAACAGTCCGTTGTACCCGTTCGGCTACGGATTGAGTTATACGACTTTCGAATACTCAGACATTTCGATCCAGCCAGCTATCGTGACACAGGTTCAACCGGTCACCGTCCGTTGCAAGGTGACGAATACAGGTAAACGTGCCGGAGATGAGGTAGTACAGTTATATGTACGCGATATCCTCAGCAGTGTTACGACCTACGAGAAGAACCTCGTCGGCTTCGACCGTATCCATCTGAATCCGGGAGAAACGAAAGAGCTTACCTTCACTATCGAACCGCGCGACTTGCAGCTGCTGAATAGCGATAACCATTGGGTGGTAGAACCGGGAGACTTCAAGGTTATGATCGGAGCCTCATCCGAAGACATCCGCCTGAACGACCGTTTCACGGTAGTGGAATATGGTAAAGAGCAGGCAAACATATCGGCAGCTTCCCGACAGCAGAAATCAGTTATTGCCAGCTCTACTCAGGAGTCTGCTCCGTCAGTATTAGACGGCAACCCATCTACGGCTTGGAAAGCCAACAAAGGTGAATACATAACTTTTGCACTCGAAAACAACGCCTCTCCTAACAACATCGCGATTGCCTGGAAAGAAAAAAGCAAAGATGCCAAATTTGAAATCCAACTCTCCGGTGGCGGAGGCCAGTTCCTGACCGTATATGAAGGGACGGTAGAAGCCACGAACGAGCTGACGAATTACCGGTTCAAAGGCACGACCGCCAGTGATATCCGTATCGTAATAACCTCCGGCAATGCAAGTATCTCGGAAGTAAAAATCAAGGAGTTGAAAAATTAAAAATTAAAAATTAAAAATTAAGAAATGAATGCATAAGACACCATTTCTTAATTTTTAATTTTTAATTCTTAATTTATAAATAGATTTCCCCAAAGAACTCCGGACAATGGAAGTTCGGAGAAGGAAGATCAATCGGACTCCAACTTACGAAATGCGGAAATTCCGTATCGTCCGCACATTTATAGAAGTTGCCCATTATCTTTTCCGGTAGGTTGTCAGGATCGAGGCCCATCAACCGGAAAGGAATGGCAACCACCAACTCCCAGCTATAAACCCCCAGTTTCTCTGTAAAAGCGACATGAGGAAGACTTGAAAAACGACGTATCGAAGCATACTCTTCGGGGGTCAGAGATTTCTTCGAATCACGCGATTCCCGATAGGAAGCATCACATGTTCCGATACAATTAAACTCGAAATTGTAGTAATTGGGATCATTCACCCGCTTCATAAAAAACTCCACGCAACTATCTTGATAGACAGGTGAACCATCCGTTTCATAAAGAGCTTTCAATGAATTGCCTTTTACAAAGTAACGAATATACAGATTCACTTTCGATCTTGCGATATCGAAAGCCACGATAGGCTTATAGGAATATTCCTCCCAGTTAATCACATCGATCGACTCTCGCTGGGCCTTTTCCATCAAAAAGCCTACGGACGACAGATCCAGTACGTCCAGCGTTTCCAAATAAGGGACTTTCAGTTTCTTCATTATCAATTATAGATTTGGAGTAATGGTAAATGTAAATAAGAAGTCAGCAATACGGATAAGACTCCGATTATAGCCAAAACAATAATGACCGATCCTACAATCCTATTCAATAACCATATACCTCGCACGTTAAACCATTTCTTCAATTTAGCAACTATATAAGTGATTCCGAACCACCAGAGAACAGCCCCCACCCCAATAAAAGCAATGCCACCCGACAACATCCAAACAGAATGTTCCGGCAAGACAAAACCAAAGCGGGCAAACAAACCAATATATAGCAATACGATTAATACGTTGCTAAAGGTAAGAAGAAAAGCTGTAATAAAATCCTGAGTGAAAGATAACTTTTTCTCCCGTTGTTTTCTAAGATTCCGGACAGGATTGGATTGGAAAATATAATAGCCGAAAATACCCAATACGATACTGCCGATCAATTGCAAAGGAGCCTGATTCGCCTCCACAAAGTTCACCACAACTCCCATCCCCAAGCAAGTCAGTGCAGCGTAGATCACGTCTGACAGAGCAGCCCCTAATCCGGTAACAAACCCATGCCAACGTCCTTTGTTCAGCGTTCGTTGTATACATAGCATACCGATCGGACCCATCGGGGCGGAAACCAGTACGCCAATAACAATTCCTTTACTTATCAATCCCAGCATTATCCTTCTATTTTCTGCCTAATGATTTGCAAAGATAACGCAAACCGGGAGCAGAATAAAATGAACTCGTCCATTTTTAACCAAAAAACACCTGCAGGAATGTTTTTTAGATTACCTACAGGCGTTTTCACACTTTATGTAAAAAGGCTATTTAGCTTTTTCCTTTTCCAATATAGCTTTCAACTTTGCAACGATTTCGGGATGTTCGGCCGCCAGATTCTTCTTTTCTCCGATGTCCTGCTTCAAGTTGTAAAGCTGTTCTTCCTTGCTGTTGCCCAACTCGATATTCGTCAGTTTAGCATAAGCAGCACCATTACTCGGAGCTATGTATTTCCATTCGCCGTCGGAGACAGAAAGAGAACCGGCGACTTCGACCACATAGTCGCGCCCTTTCAAGTCCTTCCCCAAGAATGCGTCCAGATGATCCCGGCTGTCAGGACCGGCCCCTTCTTCGAGCGGCTTACCCATCAGGCTTGCCATGGAGGCATACAGGTCGATCTGTGATACCAATGCGTCGGAGACACCCGGTTTTACCTGAGCCGGCCAGCTCACAATCATCGGAACACGCGTACCGGCTTCGAAGATACTGTATTTACCACCACGGAACGGCCCCCAGGGTCTATGTTCGCCCAACAATTCCACAGCCCGGTCTGCATAACCGTCATCCACAACAGGACCGTTGTCGCTACTCAACACGATCAAGGTGTTTTCGGCAATACCGGCTTTTTCGAGTGCGCCCATTATTTCGCCTACAGTCCAGTCGAATTGCAACAAAGCGTCGCCACGAGGGCCCATGCCGCTCTTTCCGACAAAACGGGGATGCGGCCAACGGGGAACGTGCGCGTCATTGGTTCCGACATACAGGAAGAACGGTTCATCTTTGTGGTTTTCAATAAATCGGACAGCTTTGCAAGTGATGCTGTCTGCAATGTTTTCATCTTCCCACAAGGCCTGCTTGCCCCCTTTCATGTAGCCGATACGCGAAATGCCGTTCACGATCGCCATATCATGCCCATGGTTCGGACTCGGTTTCAATTTGGTAAGCAATTCCGGATGGTCTTTTCCCAACGGTTCGCCAGGGAACGGTTTTTCATAGCTCACTTCAATCGGATCATTCGGATCAAGATTGACGATCCGCTGATTCTCAACCCACACACAAGGCACACGGTCGCCTGTGGCAGCCATTATATAGGAATAGTCGAACCCTATATCTGAAGGTCCCGGCGTGATAAAGCCATTCCAATCCTGTCCTCCCGTCCTGTCAGACAATCCCAAATGCCATTTACCTATAGCACCTGTTGTATAACCACACTCACGAAACATATCGGCAACAGTCGGCTGTTCGGGACGAATGACCATTCCGGCATTTCCAGCCGCAATCCCCGTGTCATTCCGCCTCCAAGCATAATGCCCCGTAAACAGCGAATAGCGCGACGGCGTACTGGTCGCAGCCACTGCATGCGCATCCGTAAAACGAACACCTTGGGCTGCCAGGCGTTCCACATTCGGCGTATGGATCGTTTTCGATCCGTTGCAACTCAGGTCGCCATAACCGATATCATCGGCTATCAGGAAAATAACGTTCGGCTTCTTCTGTTGCTGTGTTACTTTTTCTTCCGCCTTTTGTCTGTTTCCAGAACAGGAGGCCAGCAAGGTAGCTCCTATTCCCAATACGATTGTTGATTTCATGATAATAAATTAACTGTTAAATGATAAACCCTTTCTCCATTTTGAGATTGTCAATCCGAGAATCCCGAAAACGTCCTCCACACTCCGACAATTGTTTTTCAGCAAATCTCGCCGGGAGCTATAACCTTATTGTTGACAAATATACAATAAAACGAAGTATATCACAATTTTCCAAGATTGTAATCTGCATACGAAGTTTTCTGCTAATCCTCTATCACTCTATCACTACAAAGGTTGTAGCTATTCATATTCAAACGTCCAAAGGCAGTGATACAGGACGTTTTCCCCTATCACTCCTCTATCACTTCTAAAACAGGACATTTTTGTCATACAATTGAAAACCAACATATTACCTTCTATTACTTTTGAAAAAGCATATAAAATAATCGAATAAACAAATGTAAAAACGAATATAA
>ERZ773241.2411-NODE-2411-length-15043-cov-2.607553_pt1 | contig 15043 bp, 9 predicted proteins | sample MGYA00580989_ERZ773241 | MGnify/ENA primary metagenome ERZ773241 (study PRJEB29015, sample SAMEA2737804) | human gut metagenome | biome: human gut; feature: human-associated habitat; material: faeces | place: China | collected 2012 ... | reverse complement strand
GCTGATTGATTACAACGGCGAGGCGCTGCGTGAACTGGTGCTGCGCTATGCGCAAGAGTGGGCACTGCCAGAAGCATTTATTCAATGGCTGGATCAGGCTAACAGCTTCTGTTCTACGCTGGTGGACCGTATCGTTACCGGTTATCCGCGCGATGAAGTGGCTAAACTGGAAGAAGAACTGGGTTATCACGATGGTTTTCTCGACACCGCTGAACACTTTTACCTGTTTGTGATTCAGGGGCCGAAATCCTTAGCGACTGAGCTGCGTCTGGACAAATATCCGCTCAACGTGCTGATTGTTGACGATATTAAACCGTACAAAGAACGCAAAGTGGCAATCCTCAACGGTGCGCACACCGCGCTGGTGCCGGTGGCGTTCCAGGCAGGGCTGGATACCGTAGGTGAAGCGATGAACGATGCTGAAATTTGCGCATTCGTTGAAAAAGCTATCTACGAAGAAATTATTCCGGTACTGGATTTGCCTCGTGATGAACTGGAATCTTTCGCCAGTGCAGTCACCGGGCGTTTCCGTAACCCGTACATTAAGCATCAGCTGCTGTCTATCGCGCTCAACGGTATGACCAAGTTCCGCACCCGCATCCTGCCACAGCTGCTGGCAGGGCAGAAGGCAAACGGCACACTTCCGGCGCGCCTTACTTTCGCATTAGCGGCATTGATTGCGTTCTATCGTGGTGAGCGTAACGGCGAAACATATCCGGTACAGGACGATGCACACTGGCTGGAACGTTATCAGCAACTCTGGAGCCAGCATCGTGACCGTGTTATCGGCACCCAGGAACTGGTAGCGATTGTTTTGGCAGAAAAAGACCACTGGGAGCAGGACCTGACGCAAGTGCCTGGTCTGGTCGAGCAGGTTGCTAATGACCTGGATGCGATTCTCGAAAAAGGGATGCGCGAAGCTGTACGTCCGTTGTGCTAATAACACCGTTACTTCTGAACCCGGTTTCGACCGGGTTTCTTATTTCACCATATTAGTTACAACATCCTATATGCCTTTATCATTAACAGGTGCCACATGCAGCGCCTGCTAATGTTGTAAGCTTGTAGGTAATTTGTAAGTAGCGTCTTGAGAATGTGATCGTAATCACGTTTAATAGGGCGACTTTTCCACGCCTGAAGATAACCATGATTGTTCGTCCACAACAACACTGGCTGCGCCGTATTTTTGTCTGGCACGGCTCAGTATTATCCAAGATATCCTCGCGCTTACTACTCAATTTTCTCTTTTCTATCGCTGTTATTTTCATGCTGCCCTGGTACACGCATCTGGGCATCAAATTCACCCTCGCACCGTTCAGCATTCTCGGTGTCGCCATCGCCATTTTTCTTGGTTTTCGTAATAATGCCGGGTACGCCCGTTACGTTGAAGCGCGAAAACTTTGGGGGCAGTTGATGATTGCCTCACGGTCGTTACTGCGCGAGGTAAAAACGACATTGCCGGATTCGGCAAGTGTAAGGGAGTTTGCCCGGCTGCAAATCGCTTTCGCCCACTGTTTACGCATGACATTACGCAAACAGCCACAGGCGGAAGTGCTGGCTCATTATCTCAAGACTGAAGATCTTCAGCGTGTACTGGCTTCGAACTCTCCAGCTAACCGTATCTTGTTAATAATGGGAGAATGGTTGGCGGTTCAGCGCCGCAATGGACAGCTTTCAGATATCCTGTTTATTAGCCTCAACGATCGGCTTAATGATATTTCAGCGGTCCTGGCAGGATGCGAGCGCATTGCCTATACGCCAATTCCCTTTGCCTACACCCTGATTTTGCATCGTACCGTTTATCTGTTTTGTATCATGCTGCCGTTCGCGCTGGTCGTGGACCTGCATTACATGACGCCTTTTATCTCTGTGCTGATTTCCTACACTTTTATTTCGCTGGATTGTCTGGCGGAAGAACTGGAAGATCCGTTCGGTACTGAAAACAATGATTTACCGCTGGATGCCATCTGCAACGCTATTGAAATTGACCTGTTACAGATGAACGATGAAACAGAAATTCCAGCAAAAATTCTTCCCGATCGTCATTACCAGCTGACGTGATATTTACTCCATACGCCGGGCAACAATAAACAGACGCGGAAATGCCAGCAGTATCTGTCCGTTCTCTTGCAGTGGATACTGCTCTTCCAGCATCTGATGGTAGCGCGTAACAAAATGCTGCTGTTCGCTCTCGGTCAGATCCTGTAACCACGGACGTAATCCAGTGGCAGTCACCCAATCGATAATCGCCTGGTGTGACGGCATCTGGTGATAGTAGGTGGTTCGCCAGATATCGACCTCACATCCGGCTTCGCTCAAAATATCGTAGTAAGCATGAACGCCAGCCAACGGCTCACGCCCGCGATCCGGGTAGTTTTGTTCCCAGGCAACTTCGCGCATGAGCACATGGGTCGGCTCCAGCCAGTTATCTGGCATCTGTACTGCCAGCACGCCCTGCGGATTAAGTAAAGAAACCAGATGAGGAAACAATTCGTAGTGGTCGGGCAGCCATTGCAGTGAGGCATTAGCAAAAATCAGATCGAGTGCCTGTACCGGTTGCCAGTTGCGGATGTCTGCTTCCACGAACTGGCAGTCTGGCAAAGCACTGCGCGCTTCAGCAATCATCGCCGGAGACGAGTCGATGCCTGTTATCCTGGCCGCAGGCCAACGTTGTTGTAGAAGGGCGGTGCTGTTACCTGGGCCACAGCCAAGATCGGCAACATATTCGACATTTTCCAGCGGCACTCTGGCAAGCAGCTCCACCGCCGGACGCGATCGTTCAGCGGAAAAGTGTAGATATAAAGAGGGGTTCCAGTCAGACATTTTTTTACTCCCGTCAGCGCGTTACCCCAATTGTAGATAAAATTGATAAATTCGCCTCACGGCATCAAACCATTGAACAGACGTTTTTTACGCGGCCCGGTCATTAAAGATTCCAGTTTCGCGACACAGGTTTTGTAGTGGGGCGTGGTTTTATGGAACGCCACTGCGTCTTCATCTTTATAGGCTTCGTAGATATAAAAGCGCGAATTCACTTCCGGGTCCTGTAAGACATCGAAGCGCAAATTGCCTTCTTCCTGTACAGAGCCCAGGTGGTTCTGGCGAAAAACTTCGATAAACTCGTCAACCTTGTCTTCATGAACGTTAATTTCAACCAGTGTGACGTGCATAATTCTTCTCCTTAGATCCGCAGTTACTGTTTTTCACTCAGATAGAGTTCATATGCCCGATCAGCCGTTTCGTTATGGTGAACCACCGCCTGTACGGCTTTCATCATCGCCACCGGATGGTCAGACTGGAAAATATTACGCCCCATATCCACACCAGAAGCGCCCTGATCGATAGCCTGCCAGCACATTTCCAGCGCCTCGCGCTCCGGTAATTTTTTACCGCCAGCAATAACAATGGGTACCGGACATCCGGCAACAATCCGTTCAAAACCTTTTTCGACATAATAGGTTTTGATAATTTGCGCCCCCATTTCAGCGGCGATTCGAGTCGCGAGCGAGAAATAACGCTGATCGCGCACCATATCTTTGCCCACGCCAGTCACGGCCATGGTCGGCATTCCCACTTTCATTCCGGCATCAACCAGCTGAATAATATTTTTGATCGACTGATGTTCATATTCGCTGCCGATATAAACCTGCGCCGCCACCGCGCAACTGTTCAGGCGCACGGCGTCATCCATCGATAACGCCACGGCTTCATTACTTAATTCCGCCAGAATAGAGTTCGCACCTGACGCCCGCAGTACCACCGGCCTATTGGTCGCAGGGGGAACTACGCTGCGCAAAATGCCGCGCGTACACATTAATACATCGGCATGTTCAAACAGCGGGGCGATATTTATATCAATGCGTTCAAGTCCGGTAGTCGGTCCCTGAAAATAACCATGGTCAAAAGCCAGCATCACGGTTTTACCCGTTTTCGGATTAAATATCCGCGATAAGCGTGACTGCATTCCCCAATCCAGCGCACCGCAACCTTTCAGGGTAAAAGGGATATTTTTTTGCGGTTGATCGGTACGAAAATCTTTACCATCTTTAATATCGTCTAAATCTGCCATAACTTACTCCGGTTAAGTAATGCACATCAGAAATCGTATTTGCCGATATTCTCTTTGTTGAATATCACGCGCTCCGGTAACAGTACGATGCCATTACCATCCGCTTCGTAGTCATAGCCCTGAACGCTGTTTGGCGAGACTTCAACCTGACCTACGCCCTTGATATCCAGCTTGTCGCCCGTTTTCATTGATCCTTTTTTCAATAATGCATCCGCGACATACACTGAAATTTTGCCTTGCTGAACCACATCCCACAGGCCAAATTCTTTCACCGTGCCGCGCTCTACATACGGGCGCATCACATTTGGCGTACTGAATCCGACAATCGCTACTTTGTCATTTTTCAAGTTTTCTGCGGCTTGTGCGGCAGCGGGCAGGGCGTTGGCATCGGGGGCGATAATGGCGTCGAGATCGCTATACGCTTTTAATATTCCTTCTGCGGTTTGTAACGATTTAGTGGCATCGTTATAGCCAAACTGCGTAGTGACAATTTCCCAGCCTGGATGCTCTTTGGCGATTTTCGCTTTCGCCTCTTTCACCCACTGGTTTTGGTCCGTAACGGTGGGGCTTGAGTAGAAAAACGCGACTTTGGCTTTGTCTTTATTCACCTGACGCGCCGCCATATCCACCAACATACCTCCTAACTGGGCGGGCGTTCCCTGATTAATGTAGTAAGAGCGGCACTCCGGTTTAGTATCAGAGTCCCAGGTCAGCACTCTCACACCACGTTGCATGGCGCGTTTCAGTGCCGGACACAAGCCATCAGGCGAAACCGCAGAAACGATAATGGCGTTATAACCTTGATTGACGAAGTTATTAATCAACTGTACCTGACCAGAAACACTGGGTTCTGTCGGCCCGTCGTAGGTCACATCAACGCCCAGCTCTTTACCCGCTTGTTGTGCGCCGTTGCCACCGCTGGTAAAAAATCCCACGCCAACCAGTTTGGGAATAAATGCAATACGCTCTGCGGCCTGCACATTCATAGAGATTGCGGCAATGCCAAGAGCGCTAAGTAAGGCGATTTTCTTAAAGCGATGAAGTGTCATGAAGATATCCTTTATGGCAATGGGTTATTGGCCCGACGCGCCAGCCACTCTTTAATTTGCTGGCGATGCAGGCTAACGGAACGACCTACGACAACGACGATAAGTAGCGCACCGGAAAGGGCGCTGGACACCTGATTTGGCACTCCTGCCATTTGCAAACCTTGTTGCAAATATCCCACTAATAAAACCGCAATGGCGGTGCCGATAATGGAACCGGAACCACCATAAATATTGGCCCCGCCAAGCACCACGGCGGTGATGGCGGGCATCAGAAACGACGCACCGAGATCGGAACGTGCTGAACCAAAATACGATACCAGCAGCACAGCGGCGACCGCAGACGCCAGCCCCGTCATGGCATAGAGCGCACATAAGGTACGGTTAACTTTAATCGCGCTATAAAGCGCCACGCGCGGGCTTTGCCCAATCAAAAACACATTACGTCCGGCATGGGTTTTATGCAGCCAGAGCCAGAAAACGAGGAGACATATCAGGAAGATAATCAGCGGAACGGGGAGTCCCAGCACATCCAGGTTAGCGAAATCTGTAAACGCCATCGGGAATCCACCAATACCTTCGTACCCCGTCGCTCCGGCCATCCCGGAAAGCAGCAGAGCGCTTCCGGCAAACAGATACAGCGTGCCAAGCGTAATCACCAGCGGGTTTTTGGTATAGATAATTAATCCGGCGTTGATCAGCCCGCACAATGCGCCGAGCAGTAAGGTCAGGAGTATCGCCAGCGGCATCGGCACACCACTTTGAAACAGTACGCCCAATGCAATGGCGCAGAGGCCGATGGTCGAACCAAACGAAATATCGATCCCGCCACTGACAATCACCATCGTTAGCGGTAGGGCGACAATGCCAATGCAGATAAAGTCACTGGTGCTGAACAGCAACATATTGAGATCTAACATTCGCGGGTTAATTGCACCAAATGCGACAATCTCAATAACGAGCAGTGCGGCAAGAGCCAGTTCCCAACCGTAGCGAATACGCATTATGCGGCCTCCCGTTTTTTACCTGACGAAGCGGGTTTAACGGATGGCGGTGGCGTCATAAAGCGGGCATATTTTTGCCGCCGTAGATTACGTTCCAGCGCACAACGCAGGCGTCCATCAAACACCAGCCCCGCCAGCAGAACCAGACCCGCGATAAAATCATTCCCCCATGCCGGAATGCGCAACAGCACCAGTACGCTATCGATCTGCGTCAGGAACCATGCGCCGAGTACCGCACCAATGATCGCACCGGAACCACCGAGCAAACTAATGCCGCCCAGCACGCAGGCTGCAATTGCTTTCATCTCCAGCCCGGTACCGGTCTGGTTGGGGATAAAACCAATCTGCGAAGCAAACACAATTCCCGCCAGTGCCGCCATGCAGCCGTTCAACGAAAATGCCACAATGCGAATGGCTTCAGTACGAACGCCCAGTTGACGAGCGCCCTGTAAATTATCGCCCGTGGCATAAAAACTGCGTCCAAACGCCGTCTTTGCCAGCAGCCAGGCCATAAATGCCACCAGAATTATCGTCAACCAACCAATTGCTGAAACGCCAAGCAGCAGCGGGGCGGAGAGCTGTTTCAGTTCGGCGGGTAACCCTTCAATCCATTTGCCGCCAGTCCACAGCAACATGATGCCTCTGTACAACCCTAACGTGCCAAGGGTGGCAACAATGGCAGGGATCTTTAGCCACGCGACCAGGACACCGTTGAAAAATCCCGCGAGCAAACCAAGCAGTAAAGTCGCGACACAAGCAACAGGTAGTGAATATCCTGCGTTCAGTAACATCCCCAACAGCACTGCGCACATTCCGGTAATCGAACCCACTGAAACATCAATATTGCGCGTAAGCATTACCAGCGTCGCGCCCATTGCCAGCAGGATCAGGATTTGCGCGCTGCTATAAACCATGGTCAGCGTTTGCACACTTAAATACTGGCGGTCGAGAAAACCGGGTAATACAAACAGCAGCACCACCGCCAGCAGTGCCGTGATTTCACGGTTGTTCTGAATAAACTTCAGCATGACGCCTCCTGACGCTGACTATCGCCGAAGGCAACGCGCATAATGGTCTCGACATTAATATCGCGTCCGGTCAGTGCAGAGTGGGCAATTTCGCCCTGATGCATCACATACACACGATCTGCCATCAGTTCGATCTCTTCCAGGTCGGAGGAGATAAGCAGCACAGCCACATTTTGTGCGGCGATGCTGCGCAACAGCTGGTAGATATCATTACGGGCCGAGACATCCACGCCGCGCGTCGGCTCATCGACAATCAATACTTGCGGCGAAGCTTCCAGGCATTTGGCAATGAGGATTTTTTGCTGGTTGCCACCGGATAATGTCCGTGCAGCTTGTTCCGGTTGGTTGAATTTAATATTCAGCGCCCGACGATAACGTTCCAGGGTGGCATTATCTTTCGCGGTTTTCGCCCAGAATCCACGAAGGTTATGAGTAAGGGCGCAGACGTTCCAGGCCAGCGAAGCATCGAGATTCAGTCCGGATGACTGGCGATCTTCCGGCAGATAAACCAGACCGCGCAGTAAACGTTCTCCAGTGGATAATTTATTGATCTCTTTACCATTCAGCATAATGCGTCCGCCACGCAAAGTACGCAGACCATAGAGCGTCTCGGCCAGTTCTGTGCGTCCGGCCCCCACCAGCCCAGCCAGGCCCAGAATTTCTCCGGCATTGAGCGTCAGGCTGACATTCCTGAAACCTTCGCCGGTCAGATTTTCCAGTGTCAGCACCGGCGTTCCGGCGGCATGTTGTGGGCGGTTACCAGGTAACTCCAGCCATAATTTTTGGCTGGCAGAGAGCGATTTTTCCCGTACCGCTGGGGTGATGGCCTGAATAATGTCGTCGGTAGACAGTTCGCTGGTTTTGCCGCTTAAGGCGATGGTTCCGTCGCGCATCACGCTAATTCGATCGGCAATCTGGCGAATTTCCGGCAGCTTATGCGAGATAAAAACAATACCCACGCCAGTAGCAAGCAGCTCTTGCAAGCGACTAAACAAGCGTTCGGTTTCCGCAGGGGTAAGCGAGGCGGTAGGTTCATCGAGGATCAGAATCCGCGAGTCGCGCATCAGCCCGCGGAGGATTTCCACCATTTGGCGATCGGCGACATCCAGCGATCCTGCCAGACTATGCAGATCAAACTGGCAGCCCAGCGCCGCCAGCAAGTTCTTCATTTTCTGCATGGAGAGCTGTTTTTTTGCCAGCCCAAACAGGATGTTTTCTTTTATCGACAGGCTTGGGAAAAGCAGCGGTTCCTGGGGAACGAGATAAATACCCAGCTGATGAGCATGAACTGGCGTTAATCTGACGTAGTTGTTGCCCTCAATCTCCAGCGTACCGCTATCAGCAGGGGTAATACCGGCAATAATCTTCATTAACGTCGATTTACCGGCACCATTGCCGCCGAGCAGGGCGTGGACCTCCCCCTGATGCAACGTAAAATCGATGCCTTTCAGGACATTGACCCCTGAATACTGTTTATAAACCGAGCGGGCGCAAAGTAGCGGTAACGCGCGGGTATCACTCGTTTGCATATTTCCCCCGTTCAGTTTTGCAGGTGAGTTTTGAACAAATGTATTTCTGCTTTTAATTTGTTCATAACCTTAGGTGGACATTGCACATATTTCCGACGAATAGATCACAATTTATGCTATTTTGATTTTCACGGTTGCGTTTGTTCATGCTCGTAGAGTCAAACTGTGGTTGCCATCACAGATATAAATGAGCAAGAACTGAACAATTGCATTAAAGATTTAAATATGTTCAAAGTGAAGAATGAATTATGACAATCAACGATTCGGCAATTTCAGAACAGGGAATGTGTGAAGAAGAACAGGTCGCGCGGATCGCGTGGTTTTACTATCACGACGGGCTGACCCAGAGCGAGATCAGCGATCGTCTCGGCCTGACACGTTTGAAAGTGTCGCGATTGCTGGAGAAAGGGCATCAGTCCGGCATTATTCGCGTACAGATTAATTCTCGCTTTGAAGGCTGTCTGGAATATGAAACTCAATTACGTCGTCAGTTTTCGCTGCAACATGTCCGGGTGATCCCTGGGCTTGCGGATGCTGATGTCGGTGGGCGACTGGGGATAGGCGCGGCGCATATGTTGATGAGTTTACTTCAACCACAACAGATGCTGGCGATTGGTTTTGGCGAGGCAACCATGAATACGCTGCAACGCTTAAGTGGTTTTATTTCGTCACAGCAAATTCGCCTGGTCACGCTCTCCGGTGGCGTCGGTTCTTATATGACGGGTATCGGGCAGCTTAATGCGGCGTGCAGTGTGAATATTATTCCGGCTCCGCTGCGGGCATCCTCCGCTGACATTGCCCGTACGCTAAAAAATGAAAATTGCGTCAAAGATGTTCTGTTAGCCGCGCAAGCAGCGGATGTGGCGATTGTCGGCATTGGTGCTGTGAGTCAACAGGACGATGCGACAATCATTCGCTCCGGTTATATCAGCCAGGGCGAACAGTTAATGATTGGCCGAAAAGGGGCGGTTGGCGACATTTTAGGCTACTTTTTTGATGCAAAAGGTGACGTTGTCACGGATATCAAAATACATAACGAACTGATTGGCTTACCTTTAAGCGCGCTGAAGACCATACCCGTCCGGGTTGGCGTGGCAGGGGGAGAAAATAAAGCCGAAGCAATTGCCGCTGCAATGAAAGGCGGTTATATCAACGCACTGGTTACCGATCAGGACACAGCAGCGGCGATTTTACGTAGTTAAATTTGCATGACCTTATTACCGGGAATGATGGAGAACGTATAGAGGAACAGACAGAACGCATAAGCCGAGGATAATCTAATGGCTCGACTCTTTACCCTTTCAGAATCAAAGTACTACCTGATGGCGCTGGATGCAGGCACCGGAAGTATTCGGGCTGTGATATTCGACCTGGAAGGCAATCAAATAGCAGTGGGACAGGCGGAGTGGCGGCATCTGGCAGTACCGGACGTTCCTGGTTCTATGGAATTTGATCTCAACAAAAACTGGCAACTGGCGTGTGAGTGTATGCGCCAGGCGCTGCACAACGCCGGCATAGCCCCGGAGTATATCGCTGCCGTTTCGGCATGTTCGATGCGTGAAGGCATTGTTTTATATAATAATGAAGGAGCCCCGATCTGGGCCTGCGCCAATGTGGATGCCAGAGCGGCACGCGAAGTTAGCGAACTTAAAGAACTGCACAACAATACCTTTGAAAACGAAGTTTATCGCGCCACCGGACAAACGCTGGCTTTAAGCGCTATTCCCAGATTACTTTGGCTGGCGCACCATCGTTCCGATATTTACCGTCAGGCATCAACCATCACCATGATCAGCGACTGGCTGGCCTATATGCTCAGCGGCGAACTGGCGGTGGATCCCTCTAACGCTGGCACCACGGGACTTCTTGATCTAACCACCCGTGACTGGAAACCTGCATTGCTGGATATGGCTGGCCTACGTGCCGATATTCTTTCTCCTGTCAAAGAAAACGGCACATTGCTGGGCGTGGTAAGTTCACAAGCGGCGGAACTCTGCGGTCTGAAGGCGGGCACTCCGGTGGTCGTTGGAGGAGGCGACGTGCAGCTTGGTTGCCTTGGGTTAGGCGTTGTGCGTCCGGCACAAACCGCGGTTCTTGGCGGCACATTCTGGCAGCAAGTTGTAAATTTAGCCGCGCCGGTGACAGACCCAGAAATGAACGTGCGCGTTAATCCTCATGTTATTCCTGGCATGGTACAAGCTGAATCTATAAGCTTTTTTACCGGACTCACCATGCGCTGGTTCCGCGATGCTTTCTGTGCCGAAGAAAAACTGATTGCCGAACGTTTAGGCATCGACACCTATACGCTGCTGGAAGAGATGGCCAGTCGGGTGCCGCCTGGGTCGTGGGGCGTAATGCCGATCTTCTCCGACAGAATGCGCTTTAAAACCTGGTATCACGCTGCGCCTTCCTTTATTAACTTGTCCATTGACCCGGATAAATGTAACAAAGCGACATTGTTCCGTGCGCTGGAAGAAAATGCGGCGATTGTATCAGCGTGTAACTTGCAGCAAATTGCTGATTTCTCGAATATTCATCCTTCATCGTTAGTCTTTGCAGGCGGAGGTTCAAAAGGGAAATTATGGAGTCAAATTCTCGCTGATGTCTCGGGATTACCCGTCAATATTCCGGTGGTCAAAGAAGCCACTGCATTAGGATGTGCCATTGCAGCTGGCGTCGGTGCCGGAATTTTTTCATCAATGGCAGAAACCGGAGAACGCCTGGTTCGCTGGGAACGGACGCACACACCAGACCCGGAAAAGCATGAACTTTATCAGGATTCACGCGATAAGTGGCAGGCAGTTTATCAGGATCAGCTGGGGCTGGTTGATCATGGACTGACGACGTCGTTATGGAAAGCGCCTGGGTTATAGTTTCATTGACAGCCACATCATGATGACCGTGGCTGTTAGTTTTTGAGTATAGTTATTCTTATTTCCCTTCTTTTAGAGCTGGCTTGTTAAAAGCCAGCTTGCAGATTCATCGTTCCATCACCAGTACTATATTCAAGGGAAAATTGCTATTTTTCTTAAAGCATTAAGCACAACCCTTATTTTATAGCGAATATTCCTAAAGACACTAATGGATGCAAAAGGGGTTTAATAAACTTCGATTTTTAGCAATTAGTGCTATTCTTTGTTAAATATGATAATGATAATTTTCCTATTGAAAGAAACAGTTTTCTTATTAAGCAACAATAACTCATAGTTCATATTTAAATAAAATAAGAACTATGCAATTTTTAATCTATCAATTCGAAAGCATTAGCAAATTAGCCAAATTGACACCTTCCCACCTCCAACTAACACTCAATACAGACCTCTGACAATTTAATAAGTTTCATTTTTAATGTCTGACGACTCATCTCTTTCGTGGCTGTATTGTTTGTATATGGAGCGTTTATATGAATAGAATCTATCGCGTGATATGGAATTGCACTCTACAGGTATTTCAGGCCTGCTCGGAATTAACTCGCAGGGCAGGTAAAACATCGACGGTTAATTTGCGTAAATCCTCTGGATTGACAACGAAATTCAGTAGATTGACGCTGGGTGTTTTGCTGGCACTAAGCGGTTCAGCGTCTGGTGCAAGTCTGGAAGTTGATAATGATCAGATTACCAATATTGATACTGATGTTGCTTATGATGCCTACCTGGTTGGCTGGTATGGCACTGGAGTGCTTAATATTTTGGCTGGCGGTAATGCCTCCTTAACCACTATTACTACCAGCGTCATTGGTGGTAATGAGGACTCAGAGGGCACCGTTAATGTTTTGGGTGGCACCTGGCGATTGTATGATAGCGGAAATAATGCAAGGCCTTTAAATGTGGGTCAATCCGGAACGGGGACGCTGAATATTAAACAGAAGGGTCACGTCGATGGAGGCTATTTAAGATTAGGTTCTTCGACAGGAGGCGTCGGGACGGTCAATGTTGAAGGAGAGGACTCGGTTCTGACGACCGAATTATTCGAAATAGGTAGCTATGGCACAGGTTCATTAAATATTACGGATAAGGGTTACGTCACGAGTTCAATCGTCGCTATTTTAGGCTATCAGGCGGGCAGTAATGGCCAGGTTGTCGTTGAAAAGGGTGGCGAGTGGCTAATAAAAAATAATGATTCCTCAATTGAATTTCAAATTGGTAATCAAGGAACTGGGGAGGCGACTATTCGCGAGGGGGGGTTGGTTACGGCTGAAAATACGATTATCGGTGGCAATGCCACCGGTATCGGAACCCTGAATGTGCAGGATCAAGACTCTGTCATCACGGTACGCAGACTCTATAATGGATATTTCGGTAATGGCACAGTCAATATTTCCAATAATGGACTGATTAATAACAAAGAATATTCATTGGTGGGCGTTCAGGACGGTTCCCACGGTATCGTCAACGTGACCGATAAAGGGCATTGGAATTTCCTCGGAACGGGCGAAGCTTTCCGCTATATCTATATCGGTGATGCTGGCGACGGTGAACTTAATGTCTCGAGTGAAGGCAAAGTAGATTCGGGAATTATCACTGCGGGGATGAAAGAAACAGGCACAGGCAACATTACTGTTAAGGATAAGAACTCCGTTATCACTAATCTCGGAACTAATCTTGGTTATGACGGCCACGGCGAAATGAATATCAGTAATCAGGGGCTTGTTGTCAGCAACGGAGGAAGTTCACTCGGTTATGGAGAAACCGGCGTCGGGAATGTCAGCATCACCACGGGGGGAATGTGGGAGGTCAATAAGAATGTCTATACCACCATTGGTGTTGCGGGCGTCGGAAACCTCAATATTAGCGATGGCGGTAAGTTCGTATCGCAAAATATTACTTTTTTGGGCGATAAAGCAAGCGGTATCGGCACACTGAACCTGATGGATGCGACATCATCGTTCGATACTGTGGGTATCAATGTCGGTAATTTTGGTAGCGGTATCGTAAATGTCAGTAATGGTGCCACCCTTAATTCAACGGGCTATGGATTTATCGGAGGAAATGCCTCCGGTAAGGGGATAGTTAATATTTCAACGGACAGTCTCTGGAATTTAAAGACATCATCTACTAACGCACAATTGCTACAGGTCGGTGTATTAGGCACGGGTGAACTGAATATTACCACCGGAGGTATAGTTAAAGCGCGTGATACACAGATAGCTCTCAATGACAAAAGTAAGGGCGACGTGAGGGTGGATGGGCAGAACTCTCTTCTTGAAACATTCAATATGTACGTAGGGACATCTGGTACGGGTACGTTAACCCTGACGAATAACGGTACGCTGAATGTCGAAGGTGGAGAAGTTTACTTAGGTGTTTTTGAGCCTGCTGTAGGAACGCTAAACATTGGTGCTGCTCACGGTGAGGCGGCGGCAGATGCCGGATTTATCACCAATGCGACGAAAGTGGAGTTTGGTCTTGGCGAAGGCGTTTTTGTCTTTAATCATACCAATAACAGTGATGCCGGCTACCAGGTCGATATGCTGATTACAGGTGACGATAAAGACGGAAAAGTGATCCATGATGCAGGCCATACGGTGTTCAATGCAGGGAATACTTATAGCGGTAAAACGCTGGTCAATGACGGCCTCCTGACCATTGCGTCACATACGGCAGATGGGGTAACAGGCATGGGTTCGAGTGAAGTAACCATTGCAAACCCCGGTACGCTCGACATTCTCGCATCAACGAACAGTGCAGGAGATTACACGCTGACCAATGCGCTCAAAGGCGATGGCTTGATGCGAGTGCAGCTGTCATCCTCCGACAAGATGTTTGGCTTTACCCATGCAGCAGGGACTGAATTCGCCGGTGTTGCCCAACTGAAAGACAGTACCTTCACTCTGGAACGCGACAACACCGCTGCGCTTACTCACGCGATGTTGCAGTCTGACAGTGAAAATACCACATCGGTAAAAGTTGGAGAGCAATCCATTGGTGGACTGGCCATGAATGGAGGTACCATCATTTTCGATACGGATATTCCTGCTGCGACGCTCGCGGAGGGATATATCAGCGTCGATACGCTGGTTGTCGGCGCGGGTGACTACACCTGGAAAGGCCGTAACTATCAGGTAAACGGGACGGGCGACGTGCTTATCGACGTGCCTAAACCGTGGAATGATCCCATGGCGAATAACCCTCTGACGACGCTCAATTTGCTGGAACACGACGATAGCCATGTCGGCGTTCAACTGGTGAAGGCGCAAACGGTTATTGGGTCGGGTGGCTCATTAACGTTACGTGATTTACAGGGCGACGAGGTGGAAGCGGACAAAACGTTACACATTGCGCAAAACGGAACGGTGGTCGCCGAGGGTGATTATGGATTCCGACTCACGACCGCACCTGGTGATGGTTTGTATGTTAACTATGGGCTG
>ERZ773241.2392-NODE-2392-length-15156-cov-3.579101_pt1 | contig 15156 bp, 10 predicted proteins | sample MGYA00580989_ERZ773241 | MGnify/ENA primary metagenome ERZ773241 (study PRJEB29015, sample SAMEA2737804) | human gut metagenome | biome: human gut; feature: human-associated habitat; material: faeces | place: China | collected 2012 ... | reverse complement strand
TATATTTTCTTATAGAGTCAATGTCTATTATTGGAAAGCCTAAACTATTTATGCTTCCTTGTATATAATCCCCATTTTTTATTTTATAACTGTATCCAAGGAAGGTTCTGTCTTCGCCTGAAACGCTATTTCTGGTTTGTGGCTTGTTTAATATGAACTTCTTTATTAAGGGTAAGGGAAGATTTGGATTTCTTTCTTGTAGTATAATGTTGCCTTCTGTATTTTGTCCATTATTTGTCGGAATAATGTCGAGATTCTCAATATCATTTGTGCAGGATGCAAATGATATTATTGACATTATTATTGTTGCGGAGATATTAGATTGTTTCATGTTTCTTATGGTTGATACTTTGGTGAATTTTATTAATAAGAAGATTTTGATAGTAATAAAAAGGAATAATGCATCTGCTATTAGACAGATGTAAGACTCCTATTTTCAGGCTATTTCCTTGGAATGGTAATTGTTAGTAGAAAAAGGTTTTACTAGTTGACTCTCGTTAATTTTATCATGCGAGAATTGGTAAAAGCCGCTTTGCTATCAGCAATTTCTAGAGAATTTCCGTTGTATTTTTGTTGTATCCAATTTCCATGAATAGGAAGAGGACCATCAATGTACATAAATTTGTCACTGATTTCATATTCAAAACTTATTGTCTCAGGATCAATATGATAATCAAATTTATACTCACAAACACCTTTTTTTTCTGTATAAAAAACGATTTTTATCGATCCTTTTGAGTCAATTTCTCCATTTGTTAGGTAAAGGAATTCTCCTTCCCATTCAGTTTGTTTTAATTCACTTGCGCTAAAGATAAACTCTTTTTCAGTTTTCTTATCTTCTTCATCACTACAGTTAAATAATAGGATGCTAAATGATAATAATAGAAGCGTTTTGATTGTATTCATAATAGTTATTTGTTAAGTCTGAATAAAGATAATGTTTTATTATTAATGTTCCTAATAAATCTATGTTTATTAGGAACATTAATTCTGTTTATTGTTACTACAAACCATATATTTTGTATCTCTGATACAGAGTTGTCATAGTAACTGCCTTAATGGGGATGCCGTTTACCCAATCTAATATTCCATATGCATCAGGAATATAGTCATCATCATAGTATGCAAAGCAATACATAGATGTTGGATTATATATGTACCAAATATTAGTGTTGGCATTTTTGAACTTGTACATACCTTTCTCATCCACATTGTTTATCTGGAATGAAAGAGTAGTCTGTATAATTGGATTTATAGTCTTATTGGGATCTGCTTTAATTTTTAATTGGTAGTATTTACTTTTCTCATCTTTTATTGCATTACTTTTGGTAAGAAATGTTGCGGGAATGCTGTTAGCTTTTAATTCTTCATCGGATTGACTAGCAGCATCTGGGTTCGAGAATATAAGCTTATCTCCTTGTCTTGTATTGAGCACAGGAACAATATCATATAATTTTTCTCTGAGGGGGTGATTATCAGAATAAGTCATCCATAAATGGTTAAATCGCTTATCATCCACCCATTTCTGAGCGGCATGGTAATACATTTCCTCATATATTCTGATATCATCATGTGGCGAAGCAGCGTGGGCAGCAGTGGGTAGGAATGCAGTCCTTTCCCTATGAAAATCAAAATACATCCATGCCATATACCCGATGATATCGCTGTCACGTTTTATTATTATGGCATTCTTTTTTTCTGTTTGCTCTTTGAGATATGCATTTATAACCGGCAGACCTCCGGCAGTAAAATCCGGGAATGAATTACTGTAACAATACCTGACAAACTGCTCTTTCCATAAATTAACGGCATCCGGAATATGTTCTGCTTTCATAGGAACTATTCTTATCATTTTTCCCCCTGTCTGCACACTTTTGTGTGCTCGTTATTAAAATGACATCCAATTCGGAAATGCTGAAAGCGCTTTCTTTTCTATTACACTTCCTGTCTGTTTTTTGTCTGAAGATTTCATGTAGTTAATCAATAAAAACCATACCATACATGTGATTTTATTACAATGCTGTTTCATTGACCTTGCAAGTACATATACCTTTTCGACAGGTGATATTTCAGGAAATACGGATAAATGGGAGAGCAGGAAAGGAATATGGATAGGATAGAAGCTGTATTCCTGCTAGACACGATATGGGAATACTCATGTAAAAAAGAAAATTTAGGATCATTCCAGTATTTAATTTTAGAAAATCTTATGCTATACTGTGTGTAAACGCTTACATTAAAAGGGGAATGATATGGGACTGATAGCATTAACAGAAAAACTGAGGAAACCGGATCGGGAATATACGGCCTTTCCCTTCTGGTTCTTCAACGGCGATTTTACAGATGAGGAGATCATACGTCAAATCCGGGATTTCAGGGATAAGGGGATTTATGGATTTGTCCTGCATCCCAGAATGGGAATCCCGGAAAGCATTCCTTACCTGTCCGATGCTTTTATGCATTATGTGAAGACTGCGGTGGAAACAGCCCACGAAGAAGGGATGCAGGTCGTGCTGTATGATGAAGGCATGTATCCTTCCGGCTCCGCTCATGGTATGATTGCGGCTGCAGATCCGGCCCTGGCATCCGTCGGCCTTACACTGGAAGATGACTGGGACGAGAACGATCACGTCGGTGAGGAGAGGGTGGTTGCCCGGCTGGCAAATGGAAAATTTCTGGTATGCAGGCATAACCAGGGTACGATACGGGGCATTCATTTCGGGGAGGATGACGGGGAGCCGGGAGCGCCTTTAAGCGCAGATATTCTGAATCCGAAGGCGGTGGATTTGTTCCTGAAGTTCACCCATGAACGCTATTATGAGGTCCTGAAGGAATATTTCGGCTCTACAATAATCGGCTTTTTTACCGATGAACCCAGTATTCTTGGCAGAAACGGGCTGGGCACTGCGGAAAAGCCTTTCTTTCCCTGGACGCCGGGGCTGGAAGAGGAAATCTGCAGCCGGGGCGGAAAAACAGAGGAGCTGGAAGCTCTTTTTGAAGGAAAAGAAAATAGAACAACCGCTGTTTATCATCAGGTGATTACGGACAGGGAAGGCCGGGTATATTACGGGAAGCTGTCTTCCTGGTGTGAAGCCCATGGCATCGCCCTTATGGGACATCCTCATCAAAGCGATGATATTGATGTGCAGCAGTATTTCCATATACCCGGGCAGGATTTGGCCCTGCGCTGGGTGGCGCCGGAAAAAGGCGGCCTGGAAGGGATGGACAGTGTCATGGGAAAATGCTCTTCAGATGCCGCAAGGCTGATGGGAAGACGGCGCAATTCCAATGAATGCTTTGGCGCATGCAACAGAACAGCGGATGGTGTCACGATTCCCTGGTATTTTACGGGCAGCGATATGAAATGGTATCTGGACTGGCTGGCGGTCCGGGGTGTGAATCTGTTTATACCTCATGCATTTTATTACAGTATTGAAGGCGCGAGAAAGGAAGAACGTCCGCCGGATGTGGGGGCAAACAGTATCTGGTGGAACCATTATGAACAGATTTCCGGCTATATGAGCCGTCTGTCCTATATGGGAACGGATGGGAAGAACTGCGCCGATGTGGCGGTTTTGTGTGATAATCGAAACCTGCACTGGAAGGAAGTAAAGGAATTTTATGAAAAACAGGTGGAATTCAATTATCTTCCCCTGCGTTGCCTGGAAGGCTGTAAAGAAGAACATGGGAAACTGGTTTGCGCCGGACAGGCGTACAGCTGTGTTTTTGGAGATGAGGCTCGCAGCTTACTGCCCGGCGGGATGCCTTCGGTGAAAAGAATCCGTTCGGCCAAAGAAGCGGGGGATCAGGAACTGAGGCTTAAGAATGCCTGCCCCACTTTGCGGCTTACTCATTTTATCAAGGAGGGGAAGGAATGCTTCTTTATTGTGAATGAGGGGGAAACGGCTGTCTCGGAGGAGGCGGAAATAGCAGCAGGAAATAAGGCCGACAGCTGTCTGGCAGCCTATGACCTGTGGAAGAATGAATGCTATGGAATCCCGGTACGGCAGCAGGAGGGCCGCATGGCCTTTCATCTAGAGCTGGCAAGGAGGGAAAGCCTGCTTTTGATTCTATGTACGCCGGAGGAGTACGAACAGGCTGGCCTCAGGTACCGTCCGGGAAAAGAAGAAATAAAAATCCAAAACTGGAAGCTGGTCGGAGAAAATACGGACGCTCTTCAAAAGGAATATGAAGGAAGCTTTTATTGGGAAAAGGAAGCCATTGTAAAGGAGACCATTGGAAAGAAAGATACCGACTGGATACTTCGTGTTTCAGCGGAAGAGATGGTGGAATATTACATAAACGGCAGCTTTGCGGGCGTTACCTTCTGGAACCCTCATGAGGTGAAGCTTACTCCATGGCTGAAAGAAGGAGAAAATCATATCCGTATTGTGGTGACGGGCAATTTGGCAAACCGGTACGGGAATGCGGAAGTCTATTATGGATTATTATGAGAAGAAATAACAAATAGAGTTTCTGAAAGGAAACGGTAAAAGAAAGCCTTGTACTTGTCCCGGGAGGTATATCATAACACTTCCCGGGAATCGGGTACAAGGCTTTTTTTAATGTACAGCAGTATTGGCGCGCCGTATTATTTAGCTTTAATTTCGCTGTGAAGCTCCTGCAGGGATTTCACATCTCCGTTGCCATGGTCTTTCACATATTTAATACCATGGGCGGTTGCCAGAGCGGCAGCAATGGTGGTCATATAGGGAATCTTCGCTTTGATGGCTGCTTTGCGAAGATAGCTGTCGTCATGTACGCTTTCCTTACCGACGGGGCTGTTGACCACAAGCTGGATTTTGCCGTTGGTAATGAGATCCAGGATGTTGGGCCTGCCTTCATACAGCTTGTTGACTTTTTCCGCCTCGATTCCGGCTTCCCGGATCAGGCTGCAGGTATTTCCGGTCGCTACGATATGGAAACCGGCATCTGCAAAGGCCTGTGCAACCTCAACCACTTCCGCTTTATCCTTGCGGTTCACGGAAATCAGCACGGTGCCTTCCAGAGGAAGACGGGACTGTGTTGCCTCCTGGGCCTTATAGAAGGCTTCGCCATAGGAATAGGAAAGTCCGAGCACTTCACCGGTAGAACGCATTTCCGGCCCGAGGACAGGATCTACCTCCGGGAACATATTGAAGGGGAATACCGCTTCCTTTACTCCGTAATAAGGAATATGCTGCTCATGCAGAGTGGGTACGGGAGAGGGTTTCCCGGTCAGCTCGGAGGTTATGATATCGATGGCCAGCGGCACCATACGGATATTGCAGACCTTGGATACCAGCGGAACCGTACGGGATGCGCGGGGATTGGCCTCCAGCACATAAACCCTGCCGTTTTCAATGGCATACTGCATGTTCATCAGGCCTTTGACATGCATTTCCTCCGCTATTTTTCTGGTATATTCCTTTATGGTTTCCACATTTTCCGCAGAAATATGGACGGAAGGAATGATGCAGGCAGAATCTCCGGAATGAACGCCTGCAAGCTCGATATGCTCCATAACGGCAGGAACAAAAGCATGGGTACCGTCACTGATGGCGTCGGCTTCACATTCCATGGCATGATTCAGGAAACGGTCAATGAGGATGGGGCGGTCGGGAGTTACGCCTACCGCGGCTTTCATATAGCCTGCCATGCTTTCCTCATCATATACAACTTCCATACCTCTGCCGCCTAATACATAGGAAGGGCGAACCATGACAGGATAGCCGATCCGTCCGGCAATCTCCAGCGCTTCTTCCACAGTGGTGGCCATTCCTGATTCCGGCATGGGGATTTCCAGTTTTTCCATCATGGCGCGGAACAGATCTCTATCTTCCGCCAGATCGATGACGGAAGGGGCGGTACCGAGAATTTTAACTCCGTTCTTTTCCAGTTCATTCGCCAGATTCAGCGGGGTCTGGCCGCCGAACTGTGCAATAACACCCACGGGCTTTTCTTTTTTGTAGATGCTCAGAACGTCCTCCAGGGTCAGAGGTTCAAAGTACAGTTTATCGGAGGTATCGTAATCCGTGGACACGGTTTCCGGGTTGCAGTTGACAATGATGGTTTCAAAGCCCAGCTTTTTCAGGGCGAGTGAAGCATGGACACAGCAGTAGTCAAATTCAATACCCTGGCCGATGCGGTTGGGGCCTCCGCCCAGAATCATTACTTTAGGCTTGTCGGTGCTTATCGGGTTTTTGTCTTCTCCGTTGTAGGTGGAGAAGTAGTAAGCGCTGTCCGGCGTGCCGCTGACATGGACGCCTTCCCAAGTCTCCTCCACACCCAGCTGAATGCGGCGGCTGCGGATGTCGTCTTCAGGAACCGCCAGAATCTGGCTTAAGTATTTATCGGAAAAGCCGTCTTTTTTAGCCTTGATAAGGCTTTCGTCGGAAGGAAGGCTTCCTCTGCATGCTGCAAGGGCTTCTTCTTCCTCCACCAGTTCCTGCATCTGTGTGATAAAATAGGTTTTCACCTTTGTGATTTCATGGATTTCTTCTACTGTGGCACCCTTGCGGAGAGCTTCGTACATGATGAAATGACGTTCGCTGGAAGGGGTGATCAGAAGAGCGAGAAGCTGTTCTTTTGTTTTGCTTCCCAGGTTCCCGGCATTCCCCAGGCCATAGCGGCCTGTTTCCAGACTGCGGATCGCTTTCTGGAAGGCTTCCTTATAATTTTTGCCGATGCTCATCACTTCGCCTACCGCGCGCATCTGGGTGCCCAGCTTATCCTCAACACCCTTGAATTTTTCGAAGGCCCAGCGGGCAAATTTGATAACCACATAATCACCGTCGGGCACATATTTATCCAGGGTTCCGTACTTACCGCAGGGGATATCCTTCAGGGTAAGGCCGCATGCCAGCATGGCGGAAACCAGTGCGATGGGGAACCCGGTAGCCTTGGATGCCAGTGCGGAGGAACGGGAGGTCCTGGGGTTGATTTCAATAACAACAATACGATCGGTTTCCGGGTCGTGGGCGAACTGTACATTGGTGCCGCCGATGACCTGAACGCTTTCCACGATCCGGTAGGCCTGCTCCTGCAGACGCTTCTGGCAGTCCTGGGATATGGTGAGCATGGGAGCGGAGCAGAAAGAATCACCGGTATGTACGCCGAGGGGATCGATGTTTTCAATGAAGCAGACGGTGATCATGTTGTTTTCACAGTCTCTTACAATTTCCAGCTCCAGTTCTTCCCAGCCGAGAATGGATTCTTCTACGAGAACCTGACCTACCATACTGGCCTGAAGGCCTCTTGCACAGACGGTTTTGAGCTCGTCCACATTGTAGACAAGTCCGCCGCCTGCGCCGCCCATGGTATAGGCGGGACGGAGAACGACCGGATAACCCAGGCGGTCGGCGATTGCAAGCGCTTCTTCCACACTGTAGGCAACTTCACTGCGGGCCATTTCAATGCCAAGCTCGTTCATGGCTTTTTTGAATTCAATACGATCTTCGCCGCGTTCGATGGCATCTACCTGGACGCCGATTACTTTAACGTCGTATTTTTCCAGAATGCCGGCTTTATTCAGCTCTGAACACAGATTCAGCCCGGACTGTCCTCCCAGATTGGGAAGAAGCGCATCGGGCCTCTCTTTGGCAATAATCTGCTCCAGCCGCTCTACATTAAGCGGCTCAATATAGGTTACATCTGCTGTTTCCGGATCCGTCATGATCGTTGCCGGATTGGAATTGACAAGAACGATCTCATATCCAAGCTTACGCAGCGCCTTACAGGCCTGAGTGCCGGAATAATCGAATTCGCAGGCCTGGCCGATGATGATCGGGCCGGAGCCGATGATTAGTACTTTGTGAATGTCTGTTCTTTGTGACATAATTCCTCCATTCTGCTGCCAGAATAGCAGCGCTGATTAAGGGGGAAAACAGGTACGTGCGCTTCCACCGCAGCCGTACGCAAGCCAAGGCGGAAAGAACCGTTTGATCCCTCCCGCACAATCTTTTGTAATTTCCCTTTGGAGATTATTATATAGGATATTGAGGAAAAGGGGAAGGGGGTGTTTGATTATTTAGCTTGGGTCTTTGAAGGTGCTTAGGAGGATTTGGGGGATGAGGGTGTTTCGGGTGAATTTGCGGTGTTGGATTTCTTCTTTTGTTCTTCCGCTGATTAGGGATTTGTTTGTGATGGTGTTGTCTGAGACGCTGAAAAGGGCGGTTAAGGGGATTGCGGCGGTTTTGGCGGCTCTGAAGGCGGCGGCTGTTTCCATTTCTATAACGTTGCAGCCCATGGCTGTTATTTCTTCGATGTGGGCGAATTGGGCGAAGATGGTGTCGATGCTGAAGGTTCTGCCTTTGTGTAGGGGGATGTTGTTGATTTGGCAGATGTGGCGTGCGTGTTTGCAGAGGATGTTTTGCAGTTGGGGGTCGGGGTATTGTTTTCAACGGCTGAGGAGAAAACGGGATATCAGGCTGGGGGCGTTGATAAAGTCGTAGGAGCCGTAGCGGCGGGGGGGGACCCGCCATGCGGAGGTTCCGGTACAGGCGGAGGACGAGAAGCTGGTAGCGGATGTAAAAAGCGGGGGTGCTCATGTGGGCAGGGGGGAGGAGGACATGGGTGTAATCCCATTTGCGCCAGTCTGTGGTGAGGAGTTTTTCTTTGCAGTCGTCGTACATCTGTGTCCCGGGGAGGGGAGTGATGATGGAGGGGATGACGTATTCGAGCTGCTGTTCTTTTACCCAGCGGTACATGGAGGTGAAATCGGCGGGGGTAAAGTCTGTGTCGATTATCATCATGGCGTAGAGGCCTGCGTGGATGTTTTTCATAAAGCGGATGCAGGAGAGGCTGTCGTCTACTTCGATTTTTTTGTCGTATTTTTGGAGGTAGTTATCACGGACTGCTTCAAAGCCTACGATGAAATAGCGGAAGCCGATCTGTGTGAGTTCTTTTATGAGGTCTTTGTTTTTCAGAATAAAATCGCATCTTCCATAGCAGATGAAATTTTTGTTGATATTGAGTTCTCGGATCGCGGCGATAAATTGTGAGAGGGTGGTGGGATCCACGAGAAAATTGTCGTCTATAATGTAGATGTTGTCGCATTGGATGTTTCGGATTTCTTCCGCGAAGTTCCGGACATCTTTATGTACGTAGCGGCCGCAGTTCATCATGGTGCGGTAGCAGAAGGTGCATTTGTGGGAGCAGGAATAGGCAAAACGGACACAGGCCAGGGGATTGTGCTTGAGGAGCCGGAAGCGGGACTGGTATTGGTAGAAATGGGAGCGGTCTATATCCCGGGGGAGGAGGTTGATATCATAGGGGTGTATCGTATTTTCAGTCCAGCTGCCGTCTTTCCTGCGGTAACATAGGCCGTTCAGGTTTTCCAGCAGGGAGGAGGGAAAATCCGGTTCTGACAGGAGGGAGGCAAGGGCTGAGATGACACAGGGATCGTAGGAACGGGAGATATAATCCACGGTGTCCTTATAAAGGGAGCGGTAATTGTGTTCGGCGAAAACACCTCCGAGAATCGTGGCGGTTTTTGGGGAAAATGCTTTGGTGCGCTGCATGTAGTCAAGCATGTAGGGAACTTGCTTGACTACGCCGTCGGCATAGACCAGGTCGGGGGCAAAAGAAGATAAAAGTTCTTCAAAACAGGCCGGCTCCCGGTCCGGATCGTAGATGCGGACCGGGTGGCCGGCTTGTTTGAGGACCGTATATAAAATTTCTGTTTCAAGCGGTTCGTTTTCCACAATACCGAGGGCGTTGAAATGAGTTCGTGTTTCTTCTGTATGGATTAACAGGATGCGGGTCGGTTTCATGATTGTTCCTTTCAGCCTTTCGTTAAAAAAATGAGTTGCAATTATTTTATCATAGAAAAGGCTGTTGTGCATGAAATATTGTTTTCTCTTTCCGGTAAGGGAGGGGTGTTGTTAATGGCCGGGCCGCGCCGGGCACTTGCCGTATGGCGACCGGGTATTTATGGTGCGCGCCGCAGCGTGCGGCCGGGAGGCTTAGGCTTCTCCTTTTAGAGCGGTATGGCTATCGTCCGGAAGAACCGGAGCAGCAGCGGAAAGCTCTTTGTGAAGCCGCAGGGCCATAAATACGGTGATGGCGGCGGAGAGTACATCCGCGATCGGCTGGGCACAGATAATACCGGTTATTCCGCTGAAGAAAGGAAGAATCAGTATGACGGGAACAAAGCAGATCCCCTGTCTGCAGGCACCGAGGAAGCAGCCTTCCTTTGCCTTGCCCATTGCCAGGAAAAGAGAGGAATAAACGGTATAGAAACCGAAAGGCAGGAAGGAAAGGCCGTTTATCCGTAAGGCAGCCTGGCCTACGCGTATCATTTCTGTGTCTCCCTTTGTAAATTGGGATATGATGGATGTTGAAAATAAGGCGGCGGCTAATCCGAAGGCGATACAGAATATCGTAGACCATAAAATGGAGGTTTTGATTGCCTCACGCAGGCGGCTATAGTTTCGTGAGCCGTAGCTGTATCCGGCAATGGGCTGGAATCCTTTGATAAAACCAAATACCATAAGGCTTCCTACGGACATAATTCTTGTTACAGGGCCCATGGCGGCCAGTACGGAATCGCCGTATCCTTTCGCTGCGCTGTTGATGAGGGTTATGGAAAGGCTTGTCAGCAGCTGGAATACCAGGGTGGGAATTCCTATTTTCAATATTTCAGACATGATTTCTCTGGAAAAACAGCATTTCTTTATGTGAAAGCTGAAAACACTTTTCCCACTGAATATATAGCATAAATATACCAGAGTGGAAACAAGCTGGGATATGGCGGTGGCGATGGCGGCTCCGGCTACGCCGAGATTCAGGGTATAAATGAAAATGGGATCCAGGATCACGTTCAGGACGGCGCCGGTTATGAGTACGCACATGGTGGTTTTGGCGGCGCCTTCGCTTGATATGATATTGTTCATTGTCACATTAAATACATTGAAAATAGAAGAGGCGATATAGATGCCCGTATAGGTTATGGCGTACGGCATGATGCTTTCCGTGGCTCCCAGCTGTCTGAGGAGCGGGTGAAGGAAAAGCAGGGAACATAGGATGACTGCGGCTCCGACAGAGATGCTGCTGTATAAAGCGGTACTGGCAGCCTGGTCGGCTGTTTTTTTGTCTCCGCGTCCCAATAAGCGGGAAAGGTAGGAGGCTGCGCCGTTTCCGAACAGAAGCCCCAGCCCCACAACGACCTGGCCCAGAGGATAGGCGATGGTGATCGCCCCCATTTGGCTGGTTCCCAGCCCTCCTACAAAATAGGCATCCACCAGATTATATAATGCATTAATCATCATTCCGATCATGGTGGGGAATCCGAGGGCCAGAAGCGCCCTGGGAACAGGTGTACTTCCCAGCAGCTCCATTTTTTTGTTTTTTTCGTTCATGAGTAAAACTCCTTTCTTATGATGTAAATTATAATACTATAAATTATAGTACTTGATCCGCAGGACATATAGTACTATAATTTATAGTACTTGTCAAGAACAAAAAGGAGGACGTCATGGCTACCATTGATTTGATAGTGCTGGGAATATTGAAAAAAGAGGCATTAAGCGCCTATGATATTCAGAAAACAGTGGAGTACCGTAATATATCCAGGTGGGTGAAAATAAGCACTCCATCTATATATAAGAAGGTTCTCCAGCTCGAGGAAAAAGGCTATATCAGCAGTACGATTGTAAAAGAGGGGAAAATGGCTGAAAAAGCGGTCTATTCCTTAACGGAAACAGGAAATGAAGAATTTGAAAAGCTTATGCTGGATATTGCATCCAAGCCTATCTATATTTTTCTTGATTTTAATGCGGTAATAGTCAATCTGGACAGTCTGTCTCCGGAACGGCAGAGACAGTGTCTGGACAGTATAGAAAAGAATGTTAAAATCATCAAGTCATATCTGGAGGATAATATTGAACGGAAAAAAGACATGCCCGAAATCCCTGAAACAGGAAAGGCGGTTATGCAGCAGCAGTATATTTTATTTCAGGCAATTGAAACATGGATTGCATCGGTAAAGGAAGGCTTTGGAAAGCAGTCTTGATTTTTCCGAAGCCAATGCCTTTTGAGATAGAGAAAGAGACTGTTGCAGATAGATATCTGGCCTGAAAGATATGTCCGGAAGCGATCGGTTTATGTTGACATATACTATATATTATAGTAGTATATTTTATAGAACATTACAAGCGGCATGGTAGCAGCTGTATAGTGTCTGAAACAGGCAGGAACAGCTGAAGCGAGAGCCGGATGGCGTAGAGTAACGCCGGTTTCAGGAAATTTACGAAGGAGGAAAATTCCTCTGCTCGTCAGAGGTCAAATTTCTGAAGAAATTGTATTTTGCTCCGCCAAACAAGGAGGAAATTATGTACGAATCGAGATGCGGCGTATGCTGTGACAGCTGCGAAAGAAAAGAGGCTGTTCACTGCAGCGGATGTCTGAACATGGAAAAGCCTTTCTGGGGAGGCTTATGCGGTGTAAAAGCCTGCTGTGAGGAGAAAAAACTCAATCACTGCGGGGAATGCGCAGAGTTTCCCTGTGAGATGTTAAGCTTAATGGGAGTGGATCAGGGCTTCGATCCCACTATTAAGATTGAACAGTGCAGAAAGTGGGCGGAAGAAGGGAAAAGCTGACCGGATGCAGCAGTTCAGATGCCTGAATTGTCAGGGGCAGTTATAAAGGCAGATGAAATATGGAAAGATGGTCTGAAGGCCGCAGGATTTAGGCATTGCCAAATAATCCTGCGGCCTTAATCCTGCGCTGCATTAATGTCACAGTAATGGAATGCTGTACTAGTGCTCCCGGCTGGATGAAGCACTGGCTGTTTTGCACAAATTTTGGTTGCAACCGGGACTGTGGTGAGGCATAATGAATATATGGATGTAACTGTGAAGGCATTGAACAGTTACATATAAACAGAAGGAATACATATGGCATAAGGGGACGGTCCGGCAGGACTGCAAAGGGGGCTTACGTGAAACAAAACAGGAATCGCAACAAGTATACCTTTGGTTTAGGCACGATAGGCAGGGATATGGTCTATTCCATGGTGAGTATGTATCTGATTTATTATCTTACGGACATTATTGAACTGCCTACGTCCACCTTGTGGTGGATTACGGTTATTGTTCTTTGTGCCCGTATTTTTGATGCGCTCAACGATCCGATCATGGGGGTGATCGTTGACAATACCAAAACCCGGTTCGGGAAATTCAAACCCTGGATCGCGCTGGGGGCTTTGGTATCCGGCATGCTTACCGTATTGCTTTTCACGGATTTCGGTCTTCAGGGGGCAGGATATATTGCGGTGTTTGCCCTGATCTATATCGCCTGGGGGCTGGCCTATACCGCGAATGATATTTCCTACTGGTCCATGCTGCCGTCGCTGAGCCTGGAACAGAAGGAGAGGGAGCAAATCGGCGCGGTGGCGCGAATCTGTGCCAATGTGGGCCTGTTTTTTGTGGTAGCGGGTATTGTGCCTATCACCTCGGCTTTCGGAAATGCGCTTGGCAGTATGCAGAAGGGATATTTTGCATTTTCTCTTCTGGTAGTCGAAATTATGTGGGCGGGACAGTGTATTACCCTTGTCGGCGTAAAGGAGCCCAGGAATCTTGTGGCGCAGAATAAGCATACAAGTCTGAAAGAACTGCTTAAGGTGATATTCGGAAACGATCAGCTGCTGTATACGGCGGTTTCCATGGCCCTTTTCATGATAGGCTATACGACAACCACAAGCTTCGGACTTTATTTTTTCAAATATGCTTATGGGGATGAAGGGATGTATTCCATTTTTGCCTTGATTCTGGGAGTTTCCCAGATTGCGGCTCTGGTGGTGTTCCCTCTTATCAGCCGGCATTTTGAACGCAGGACCCTGTATGCTTTTTCCACGGGACTGGTGGTGGCCGGTTATGTAATATTTTTCTTTGCTCCGCTTAATACTATGCTGTTTATCGGTATTGCGGGCGTGCTGCTTTTTATCGGGCAGGCATTTATCCAGCTGATGATGCTGATGTTTCTTGCGGATACGGTGGAATACGGCTTCTGGAAATCAGGCAGGCGTAATGACAGCGTTACCTTTTCCATCCAGCCGTTCATCAATAAGATGGGTGGGGCTGTGGCGAGCGGCGTTGTGAGCGCTACCGTCATTGTTTCCGGGATAAAGGATGCACAGAGTGCGGAGCAGGTGACGGCAGGGGGGCTTCTCATGATGAAAATGGCCATGATGATTTTTCCTCTGCTGTGTATTCTGGCCGGGTTCCTGCTTTATCTGAAAAAGTATAAAATCGACAGCAGTTTATATGCCCGGATCCTGAAGGAACTGAGGGAACGGGGCGATATCCGTACCGGGGAAGGAGAGTAAGGCATGAATGAAAAACTGACGATGAAAAGCAGCCTGAGGGAGGTTTATGCACACCCGGTCGGCCATGATATCCTGAAAAAAATCATGCTTCAGACAGGCATGCAGGAGCGGCTTCTGGACAACCGGATAACAGGCGCCATGTCTCTGCAGGCGGTGGCGGCTTTGACGAAAAAAGTATTGGATGACAGCTTCTGGCAGACCTTTCTGCACCTGCTGAACAGTGAACCGGATTATCCGGATGAAACCGATTCGGAAATTGTGAAAAAATGGTGGAAGGAGGCTGTTTTCTATCAGATTTACCCCCGGAGCTTCTGCGATGGGAACGGGGACGGAATCGGTGATATTAAGGGAATTATCGGAAAGCTGGATTACCTTTCCAGACTTGGGGTGGACGCGGTATGGCTTTCTCCCGTGTATGATTCCCCCAATGACGATAACGGCTATGATATAAGGGATTATTTAAAAATAATGCAGGAATTCGGCACCATGGAAGAATTCGATGCCCTCTTGTCAGGCCTGCATAGCCGCGGCATGCGCCTGATTATGGATCTGGTGGTAAACCATACCTCCGATGAACATGCCTGGTTTCAGGAGGCGGTACGGGATCCTTACGGCCCGTACCATGACTATTATCTGTTCCGGGAAAACGAAGACGGGCGGGAACCCAATAACTGGACCTCTTTTTTTGGTCAGGGAAAATACGGGGATGCCTGGAGGTATATCCCGGAAAATGACGAGTGGGCGCTCCATCTTTTTTCCAAAAAACAGATGGACCTTAACTGGGACAATCCCCGGATGCGCCGGGAAATTTACACTATGGTCAAGTGGTGGCTGGAAAAGGGTGTGGACGG
>ERZ773241.2379-NODE-2379-length-15241-cov-3.246411_pt1 | contig 15241 bp, 8 predicted proteins | sample MGYA00580989_ERZ773241 | MGnify/ENA primary metagenome ERZ773241 (study PRJEB29015, sample SAMEA2737804) | human gut metagenome | biome: human gut; feature: human-associated habitat; material: faeces | place: China | collected 2012 ... | reverse complement strand
GATCCTGGGGGCATTGGCGCAGACAGGAGCAGTAGCGATTTTATCGCTTCCGGAAAACAAAGGGAAAATTGCATATTTTGGTGCAGTGGATAAATGCCGCTTTAAAGGAAAAGTGATTCCGGGTGACAGACTTTGCCTGGAAACACGCATTATCCGAAAAAAAGGACCGATGGGAATCGGAGAGGCAACTGCCAGTGTAGGCGGAAAGATTGTTGCAAGGGCAGAGCTGACATTTATGATAGGAGCTTGATAACAGACATGATCAGAAAGGTACTTGTTGCAAACAGAGGTGAAATTGCGGTTCGGATCATCCGGGCGTGTCGGGAGATGGAAATTGAGACGGTTGCTGTGTACTCCGAAGCAGACCGGGATGCATTGCATGCAAAGCTGGCGGATGAGGCTGTCTGCATTGGACCTGCGCGTCCGACAGATAGCTATCTGGCAATGGAACAGATTCTGAGCGCCGCTGTTGTAACAGGGGCGGATGCGATTCATCCGGGATTTGGATTTCTGTCAGAGAACAGCCGGTTTGCAGAGCTGTGTGAAAAATGTGGGATTATTTTTATCGGTCCTCCTGCAGAGGTAATCGCACGAATGGGGAATAAGCAGGAAGCCAGAAATACGATGCAAAAAGCAGGAATCCCGATTATTCCGGGCAGCAGGGATGCTGTTTATGAGGAAGAAGATGGACTGGAGCAGGCAAAAGCGATCGGATATCCTGTCATGATCAAGGCTGCCCTTGGAGGCGGCGGAAAGGGTATGCGTGTGGCACAAAGCCCGGAGGAGTTCAGAAAAAATTTCCGGATAGCGCAGACAGAAGCAAAACAATCCTTTGGAGATGGAGCGATGTATCTGGAGCATTTTCTGACCGGACCTAAGCATGTGGAGGTACAGATTCTGGCAGATCGTGCAGGAAATACGATTTATCTGGGAGAACGGGACTGTTCTATGCAGCGACGGCATCAGAAGGTGCTGGAGGAAGCACCCTGTGCAAGCCTTTCCCAAAGTCAGCGTCAAAAAATGGGGGAATGTGCTGTGGACGCGGCAAAGGCAGCCGGATATGTGAACGCAGGTACGATAGAGTTTTTACTGGAGCCGGATGGAAATTTTTATTTTATGGAAATGAATACCAGAATTCAGGTAGAGCATCCGGTTACAGAATGGGTTACGGGTGTGGACCTGATCAAGGAGCAGATTCGAATTGCGGATGGACAGCTGCTTTTACTGCAGCAGCAAGATGTGTCTGTAAATGGTCATTCCATAGAAGTCAGGATAAACGCTCAAAATCCGGACGCAGGATTTGCACCATGCCCGGGAACGGTTACGGGGCTGCATTTGCCGGGAGGAAAGGGTGTCCGTGTTGACTCTGCCATTTACAGTGGCTATACGATTCCGCCGTTTTATGATGCAATGATCGCAAAGATCAGTGTATGGGCGAAAAGCCGCCGGGAGGCAATTGAAAAGCTTCACAGTGCGCTGGGAGAAGTGATCATAGAGGGCATAGATACAAATGTAGATTTTTTGTATGAGCTTCTGGAGAATGAAGAGTTCCGGCAGGGAAAAACGGACATTGAATTTCTGGAACGCAGGAATGGAGAAAGCAAGTGAATCTGGATCATGTTTTTAAAAAAACAAAAAAAGCTCTGAGAAAAAGAGAAAGCACCACAACTGTTCCGGATGGCTTATTATGCCGCTGCAGCAGATGTAAAAAACCGATCCTCGTACAGGAAGTGCGGGATGCATATTATATTTGTCCAAAGTGCGGAGGTTATTTTAAGGTACGTGCTTATGAGAGAATCCGCAGAGTGGCAGATGAGGGAACCTTTCAGGAATCAGACAGAGAGCTGGTCGGAGAAAATCCACTGGGGTTTGAAGGATATGAAGAAAAGCTGGCAGCTGAAAGACTGAAGACCAGAATGAAGGAAGCCATCATTACAGGAACGGGCTCCATAGATGGGATACCGGCAGCCCTTGGTGTAATGGACAGCCGTTTCATGATGGCGAGCATGGGGTGGGCTGTCGGGGAAAAGCTGACTCGTCTGATCGAGAAGGCAACGACGGAAAACTTACCGTTAATCCTGTTTACCTGCTCCGGTGGTGCGCGTATGCAGGAGGGAATTCATTCTTTAATGCAGATGGCAAAGGTATCTGCTGCAATGGCAAAGCACCACGCGGCAGGACTTTTGTCTGTTTGTGTATTGACAGATCCGACCACTGGCGGTGTGACAGCGAGCTTTGCGATGGAAGGAGATGTGATACTGGCAGAGCCCAATGCGCTGATCGGGTTTGCCGGACCTCGGGTAATTGAACAGACGATCGGGCAACGGTTGCCCAAGGGTTTCCAACGCTCTGAATTTTTAATGGAGCACGGATTCGTAGACCGGATCATAGAACGTTCTGAATTAAAAAAGGTACTGGCGGATCTTTGCAGAATGCATGACCGGGAATACTGCAAAAAGGCGCTTTGCCAGCTGGTGGATACAGAAATACAGGAAGGCGCAAAAAAGAACCCGGCAGCCCGTCCGGCCCTGGAGCAAAAAGAATCGGGATCGGCATGGGAGCATGTGCTTGCTGCACGACGGGCGGACAGACCTGTGGGCAGTGATTATATCCGGGCACTCTTTTCCGAATTTTATGAATTTCATGGGGACAGAAGGTTTGGAGATGATCCGGCGCTGATTGGAGGAATCGGGTTATTTGAAGGAGTTCCGGTTACTGTGATCGCTCAGGAAAAGGGAACCTCCGCCAAAGATCGGGTAAAGCATAATTTTGGAATGTGTCAGCCGGAAGGATATCGGAAGGCCCTTCGTTTGATGAAGGAAGCAGAGAAATTTCATCGGCCGGTGCTTTGTTTCATAGATACCCCCGGAGCTTTTTGCGGGATTGGAGCTGAGGAGCGCGGTCAGGGTTCCGCAATTGCGGAAAATCTGTTGGAGATAAGCAGGCTGAAAACACCGGTGGTATCCATCTTTATCGGGGAAGGGGGAAGCGGCGGAGCGCTGGCCCTCGCCTGTGGAGATGAAGTGTGGATGATGGAGAATGCGGTGTATTCTGTTTTATCACCGGAAGGTTTTGCAAGTATACTCTGGAAAGATAAAAAGTGTGCGCCCGAGGCTGCAGATAAAATGAAGCTGACTGCAGAGGATGTTGTGGCCGCACAGGCAGCAGAGCGGATGATCAAAGAACCGGAAAAGCTGACCATACAGAATATGGGATCAGTGTTGGAACAGCTTCGGGAAGAATTAAGAAGGTTTTTAAAACAATATACTGTGCTGGAGCCTGAAAAACTTTGTGACAGACGGTATGAAAGATTCCGGAAGCTTTGACCCCGGCATCCTCTTTATAAGAAATTAGTACGAAGGAGAACTACCATGAAAAGCCAGGTATGGATTGGGAAAAAAAGATTGAAAAAACCGCTGATTCAGGGAGGAATGGGAATTGGAGTCAGCCTGTCCGGACTGGCGGGGGCAGTGGCGAAGGAAGGGGGAGTCGGAACCATTTCAGCCGCGCAGATCGGCTTTTTACAGCCTGAATTTGAACAAAACCCGGTTTTAGCAAATCTGAAGGCAATGGAGGAAGAACTGCAAAAGGCGAGAAAGATTGCACCGGATGGAATCCTCGGGTTTAATATCATGGTGGCAATGAATCATTATGAGACCTATGTAAGAAAGGCCGTTGAGACCGGCGCAGATTTTATTGTGTCCGGTGCCGGGTTGCCGCTGGAGCTTCCGGCAATGGTTTCGGATACAGACATTGCAATTGCACCGATCGTCTCCGGTGCCCGTGCGGCGGCACTGATCCTGAAATACTGGGAGAAAAAATATCATAGATATCCGGATTTTATCGTGATCGAAGGCCCGGAGGCTGGCGGACATCTTGGATTTTCCAGAAAACAGCTGGAAGAAAAAATGGATTATGATCTGGAAATCTCTGAAATATTGAAACTGGTACGAGTCTATGAAAAGAAGGCGGAAAGGAAAATACCTGTTGCAGTCGGCGGCGGGATCTGTGATAAAGCGCGGGCAGAGCATGGGTTTATGCTTGGAGCGGATCTGATTCAGGTTGCAAGCAGGTTTATTACAACGAAAGAATGTGATGCGGACAGTGCATATAAAGATGCGTATTTGAAGGCACGGAAAGAGGATATTGTGCTGGTGTCAAGTCCGGTTGGAATGCCGGGGCGCGCAATCAGAAATCCTTTTCTGGAACGTGTGGAGAAGGGGGAGTTCCAAAGACCGCAGAAATGCTTTGGCTGTTTAAAGCACTGCAATCCGGCGGAAATACCCTATTGTATTACAGAAGCGTTGATCCATGCCGTAAAGGGAGATACAGAAAATGGCTTGCTTTTTTGCGGAGCCCAGGTTTACTTGGCAAATCAGATAGAGACAGTACAGGATGTTATGGAAGATTTGCTGGGAGGATTGTAAATAAACCGAAAGTTGTGCTATGATGCTACAATGCAGGGCAAAGGAGAAGGATATGGCGGAATTATTTGGGAAAAAATATACAAACAGAACCCGTTTTACGCGGATGTGCATCGGAGAAGCCGTTTTTTCCCTGATGGATAAAAAACCATATGAAGAGATCCGGGTATCCGATATTGTAAAACGTGCCGGTGTTTCCCGAATGACGTTTTATCATTATTATGAACAAAAAGAAGATGCGCTTGCAGATTACTTTCATGAGATTGTAAACGGGTATGTCCGGGAACGCAGCGAGATCATAAAAAAAGGCGGAAAATTTCACGATCCGGGAAGTATAGAACATGCACTGAAGTATTTTGATCAGTATGCAGCCTTTATCTTGAAGCTTGTAGATGCGCATTTGTATCATATCATATTGGAAGCTATGAACTCTTTTATGATGGAACGGATTCAACCGGTTTATAAAATTCCGCCCTACGAGCTGTATTTTTATGGCGGTGCGTTGATGAATGTGTTTGTTATGTGGGAAAAAAACGGAAAACGGGAAACTCCGGAGGCCATTGCAAAAACACTGGCGTCCGGAGCTGTTTTTACCGCAGATACGTTTCCAGCTTCGTGTGACGATAATAAGTAAACAGAAGGATACTGCACAACACCCAGCCCAGCGGATAGCCCAGTGCGACGGCGATGACAGAGTCTGTAAACTGTGTGACCGTGTAAAGATAGATCTGGCGGAACACGATAAAGCAGCTCATCATGATGACCATGGGGGCTTTTGTATTGCCGATACCCCGCAGTGTGCCGGCGTGTACCTGATTGACGCAAAGGGCGAGGTAAAACGGCATTTCCAGACGGATGAAAAGTGTGCCATAGTCTAAAACCTCCGGCGTGCGGTTGAACATGGAGACAAGAGGGCGGGCAAAAATCAAAACAGGAATCGTAATAAGGATCGCGACGGCAAAGCAGAGCAGTGTGCCTACCTTAGTGCTTTGCCGGACACGGTCTATTTTGCGTGCACCGAGGTTCTGACCGACAAAGGTGGTCACGCCAAGGGAAAGGCTCTGGATGGGAAGTACGCAGAATTTGTCAATTTTTCCATAGGAAGACCAGCCTGCCATGGCAGCAGAACCAAAACGATTGATGTATGCCTGTACAAAAACATTGGAAAAGGAAGTGACTGCCATCTGAATTGCGGCGGGAAGTCCGAGAAAGAAAATCTTTTTCGTCATGCCCGGATCCAGACGGACCTTGCTCCAAATGATGCGGTAACAGGCTTTTTCGCGGGTCAGGACAAAGAGTGTCAGGAGGGCGGAAATTCCCTGGGAAAGGATAGTCGCCCAGGCGGCACCCGCGATACCGAACCGCAAAACTGCGACGAATAAAAGATCCAGCAGCGTATTCAAAACCGCGCAGAAAATCAGAAAATAGAGCGGACGTCTGGAATCTCCGACCGCGCGAAGAATGCCGGCCCCCATGTTATAGAACAAAAGTCCGGTGACACCGATAAAATAAATGCGAAGATAGGTTGCAGCCTCGGGGAAGACATCCTCCGGAGTGCCCATGAGGCGCAGCAGGGATGGAACAAGCAAAAGGGCGAGCACCGTGCAGAGAATGCTCATGCAAAGTGTCAGTGCGATGGTCGTCTGGACGGCGACAGAAACCTTTTCTTCTTTTTTGCCGCCATAATATTGGGAAATGATGACGCCTGCACCGGTGGACATGCCGGAAAAAAAACCGATAAAGGTATTGATAACGCTATCCGTGGAGCCGACTGCGGCGAGTGCCTCTTTTCCAACAAAATTACCGACGACGATGCTGTCTACCGTATTGTAAAGCTGCTGAAACAGGTTGCCGGCCATTAGCGGAAGCGCAAATAATAAAAGGCACCGCCAGATCGGTCCCTCTGTCATCAGAACTTCTTTTTGCCTGTGTTGTCTTTTTTCCATAACTTCTGTCTCTCCCCTAAAATAATGTCAGTACTTTAATCTTAATCGAAAAAGTCCGGGTACACAATTGGCAGAGTGGATATATTTTTTTGGACAGATTAGGAAAATTGACGGGGAAATTTGCTTGTAAAGAATAAGGAGTGATTTTATAATAGGAATGAAATTTCTGGTGAAAAGCAGAGGTCAAGGAGTGAATCGAATGGAAGAAAAAAAGGAAAAAGGGAATTTTTGGCTGACGGTAGCAACCTTTATTGTCAACAAAAGAAAAGCTTTTCTGGTTTTGTTTGCCATTGCGTGTATTTACTGTGCAGCATGCATGAATAAAGTTTCGGTAAATCAGGATATTACCAAATATCTGCCGGCAGACAGTGAGACGAGAATTGGCCTGACCCTGATGGATGAACAGTTTATGACATATGGCAGCGCCAGGATCATGGTGTCGAATATTACCTGGCAGGACGCAGATGCTCTGGTGGAAAAGCTGGAGGCGGTAGAGGGCGTGAAAGAAGTTGCCTTTGATGATTCCGCAGATCATTACAACGGAACGAACGCCCTGTTTGATGTGACCTTTGACGGCACAGAAGAGGATGAGATCAGCAAGGATGCCAAGCAGGCGGTAAAGGAGCTGCTTTCGGATTATGATACCTACATATCTACCTCGGTCGGCGCGGAAGAAGAACAGACAGAATCCCTGAATAATGACATGAATCTGATTCTGGTTCTTGCAGTTGTGATTATTGTAGTGGTACTGCTGATTTCCACAAAGGCATATATGGAAATCCCGGTACTGTTGATTACGTTTGGTGTGGCTGCGCTTCTAAATAAGGGAACAAACTACCTGATGGGAACGATTTCCAGCGTAACGGATTCGATTTCTGTTGTTCTGCAGCTGGCGCTTGCAATTGACTATGCGATTATTTTTTGTGATCGTTTTATGGAAGAGCATGAGACGATGGACGCGGAATCCGCGATCAAGGTTGCGCTGTCAAAGGCAATACCGGAGATCAGTTCTTCTTCCCTGACGACCATCTCCGGCATGGTGGCGATGATGTTCATGCATTTTCGTCTGGGCTATGATATGGGTATCGTACTGGTAAAGGCAATTATTTTCAGTTTGATCTCCGTATTCTTCCTGATGCCTGCGATTCTGATGATCTTTGCAAAGGGAATTGACAACACGCATCATAAGAGTTTTGTTCCGAATATTTCGTTTGCAGGTAAATGGGCGAACCTGACGAGATTTATCGTTCCGCCTGTATTTGTGATACTGCTTTGTTTTGCAGCATGGATGTCAAATAATTGCAGTTATCTGTATGATGTCAATTCCGTTCCGGCCGCAAGGGAAAGTGAGACCAGAATTGCCAAGCATAAAATTGAAGACGAGTTTGGCGTTTCGAATCAGATTGCAATTCTGGTGCCGAAGGGCGATTATGAATCTGAGAAAAAGGTTCTGAAGGAATTTGAAACGCTGGATTATGTCAACACCGTGACAGGGCTTGCAAACGTTTCGATCAACGATGATTATGTCCTGACGGATAAAATCGCGCCCCGTGCATTTTCTGAATTGACAGATCTGGATATTGAGATCGTACGGGTTTTGTATATGGCCTATGCCTATGATCAGGGACAGAACGGTCCGATTTTTACAGGCATCGACGAGTACAAAGTGCCGATTATAGATATGTTTTTATTCCTGTATGATCAGTATGAGGAAGGCTACGTCACATTGGATGCGGATATGGATGAAAAGCTGACGGACCTTTATAATACGCTGCATGATGCGCAGCTGCAGCTGCAGGGAGAGGATTACTCCAGACTGGTTCTGACGGTCAGTGTGCCGACGGAAGGGGACGAAGCGTATGCGGCGATGGATGACATCCGGAATATTTGTGCGAAGTATTATAATAAATCAGATGTGATCCTGGTAGGTGACTGCACAAGCAATCATGACCTGATGTCTTCGTTTGCAACAGATAATATTATTATCAGTGTACTGACAGCGCTGTTTGTTATGATTATCCTGCTGTTCACATTCCAGTCCGCCGGACTTCCGATTTTGCTGGTATTGACCATTCAGGGAAGCATCTGGATCAATTTCTCTGTGCCTACGCTGACAGGGGGAAGTGTATTTTTCATTGCGTACCTGATCGTATCCGCAATCCAGATGGGTGCGACAATCGACTATGCGATCGTTATATCCAGCCGTTACATGGTATTGAAAAAGCAGATGCCGATTCATGAGGCAATTATTGAAACGATCAATCAGGCATTTCCGACAATCTTTACCTCCGGTTCGATTCTGACCGGAGCAGGTTTTCTGATCGGACAGATCGCATCGGATGCGACAGTTGCTTCAATCGGTATTGCACTGGGAAGAGGAACCTTGATTTCCATTATACTGGTACTGTTTGTCCTGCCGCAGATTCTGCTGCTGGGCGATATCATTATCGAAAAGACTGCTTTGACAATTAGTCTGCCCCAGGCGACCAGAAGAGATGTATCCGGACGGATGATTGTAAACGGCCGTGTCAAGGGCTATATACAGGGTGAAATCGACGCGGAAATTAAGGGAAGCTTTAGCGGTTCCATGCAGGCTTCTTTTGAATCCAGACTGCCGATTGGCGGAAAAGAGACAGAGCTTGTAATGGAACAGGAAGGATTGACACAGCCGGGTGAACAGGATGCGAAAAAGGAGGACAGCGATGAAGAACAGAACGAACAGCTGTAAAAAATGGCTGGCGGTGTTATTGAGCTTTTCCATGCTGCCAACAGCGATTTTACAGAACGGTTCTATGGCGTATGCGGAGGAAAAGAAGCAGGAAGAGGCAGTTACCGCAGAAGAAGCGCTGGAAGACCGGGAAGCCGATATCGTCGTAGAAGAGATTTCGATTTCCAATAAAGAAGAGTTTTTAAAATATGTTCGGAGGTGCCAGGACGATTATTACAGCTATGGCAGGATTTTCAACTTACAGAACGATATCGACCTGTCCGGCAGCTCATTTGATGGCATTCCATATTTTGCGGGAACCTTTAACGGAAACGGGCATACGGTAAGCGGACTGAAAATCTCCCGGGAAGGCTCTGATTACGGATTCTTCCGTTATGTCGGCAAAACCGGCAGGGTAAAGGATTTGACCGTTTCCGGCAGTGTGAAGGTGACTGGCAGCGCAGAAAATGTCGGTGGAGTCGTCGGAACGAACTACGGCATTTTGGAAAACTGCAGCTTTGAAGGAATTGTGACCGGCAACACAAACGTCGGCGGCATTGTCGGGGAAAACAGGGCGGACGGCATCGTGCTGACCTGTTATAATAAAGGCACGATTGTCGGCACGAATGAGGTCGGCGGTATCTGCGGCATGAACCGCGGTATCCTTCAGAACTGTGAAAATGAAGGAAAAATCAATGACGAGGACTTAAAGACAACGCTGGATTTAAACGGCATCGATATCGGAACGCTGAATCTGACGCAGAACGTCGTGACAAGAAATGACGCAGGCGGCATCGCCGGAAGATCCTCCGGCACGGTGGCAGGCTGCACCAACAAAGGTGAAATCGGCTATGCGCATATCGGCTACAATGTCGGTGGTGTGATCGGGCGCCAGAGCGGCACGGTTATCAACTGTAAAAATATGGGTCATGTCATGGGACGCAAGGACGTTGGCGGTATCATCGGTCAGGCGGGGCCTTACCGGGAATCGGAATATCTTTCCGATCATCTGGAAAAGGTGAGGGACGATTTTTCAGAGATCAATCACCTGATGGGGCAGATGTCCGATGCGATGCGCAGCGTATCCTCTGACACCAGGGGCTATGTCCAGACGCTGCAGCAGCAGTATGAGGATACGATGGGCAATCTGGACAGTGAGATCAATTCCATGAAGAGCACCGTTACCGGCAATAATGCGGCGATGACGGCCTATATGGATAGCCTGAGCAGCGCACTGAATAATCTGGGCGAGATCGGAAACGATACAATTTCGAGAATGATGGAGAGCATCCGGCAAAATACGGAGAATGCTGCCAATAATATCAATGGAAAGTTAAACGACATGAAGGATATATTGACAGAAAGTTCCTCCGAGAGCGGCAGCGCGTCGGAAAGTGATGGGGAAAGCGCGTCGGAAAGCAGCAGCCCGGAAGAAAGCTCTTCTCAGGAGAGCAGTTCTTTGCAGGAAAGCCCTGCAGAGAGCGAACAGCCTTCTTCCAGCGAAAACGGCGACACCCAAAACCAGTCGTCCAACAACGAAGAAGCTGCGGCAATCCCTGCAGACGACGCGGCAGAATATCTGGCAGCAGGGGACGATGAGGCAGGCGATTATGCGTGGTTTGCCAGGAACAGTGTATCCAGGGAATCTTCGGAAGAAAGCAGCTCCGGATGGGATTTGCCTTCGGAATGGCCGAGTGAACTGCCCTCCACACTTCCTTCTGAACTGCCGTCGGAATCTATTTCCATTCCGAGTCAGAGTGAAGTAGAGAGCAAGGCGGACGCAATTACGGATATCCTCAACAAAGATCCGATTAAAGTAAAACACGACGAAAAGATCGACGATAACCTGAATCAGATGAAGGGAGAAATTTCGTCCGCATCTGACAATATCAAAAACCTGCAGAGTACGCTTACAGGTACAGGAGATTCCCTGACGAACACGATGAGCAATATTTCCGGGGAGCTGACCGATCAGAGCAAAGCGTCTGGCGATACGATCGACAGCATGACTGACAGTGTCGATGGAGGAATCCAGTCGATTACCAGTGATCTGGACAGGATTTTAAATACGTCCTCCAGAATTACAGATATTATCAGCGACGATGTCAACGTCCTGCTCGGAAACGGAAGTGCGATTGACGATGTTTCGGGGAAAGCACTTACAGAGCGGACGCTCGGTGTCGTTTCGGGCTGCAGCAATCACGGAAAAATTGAGGGCGACATCAATGCAGGCGGTATCGCCGGAATTATGAATACGGAGTATGATGTGGATCCTGAGGTTGATATGGATCTGACAGAGCTGACCGATGTGGAGGTGCGTTCCACTACAAACGACGTGCTGATTCACTGTATCAACTACGGAACGGTAGCGGGCAAAAAGAGAAACAGCGGCGGTATTGCCGGAAGCGAAGAGCTGGGGTTGATCCATACATGCGAAAACTATGGAACGGTTCAGCTGGAATCCGGAAACGGTCTTGGTGGTATTGCAGGATATTCTGCAAGCCGGGTCAATCAGAGCTACGCCCTGTGTAATTTAAAGGGTGATAACAAAATCGGCGGCATTACCGGGGAAGGCTATGATATCAGCAACTGCCTTGCGATGGTGACAATTTCCGGCAATCGCACCGAAAAGATCGGCAGCATTGCGGGTTGTATCAACGAAGACGGTACATTGGAAAACAATTATTTCGTCTCTGATCTGTGGGGTGGTGTCGATCAGATCAATTATATTGGAAAGGCGCAGCGCTGTACCTACGAAGAACTGATGCAAATGGAAACAGTTCCGACCGGCTTTACGCAGGTAACGGTGACCTTTGAACAGGATGACGAGGTGCTTGCGACGCTGCAGATTCCCTACGACAGTACGGTGACGGAAGAAGAAGTGCCGGATATTGAGCCGGATGAGGACTGCTACATCAGCTGGGACAGAAAATTCCCGCTGACCCATGTGACTGCCAACGTAACAGTGACGGCAGAGAGCAAACGTTTTACCAAGAGCCTTGCGTGGTTTTCAGCGGCAGACCAGTTAAAACCGGATTTCCTGGTGGAAGGCGATTTCTATGACACGAGTGTGTTGTCAGCGGAAAGTGTGCAGGCGGATAAGATTTCGGATGGTGATCTTGTCTATGCCTATACCTGGAATATCGACAACATGCCGGAGCAAAAGGAGGAATATGTCCTGCATCTTCGGATACCGGACGGCGCAGACGGCGCTGCGGTAAGGGTTCAGACGGAAAATAAGTGGGAAAAGGCGGATACAGAAGAGGACGGTAGTTATGTGACTGTATCGGTTCCTTACGGAGCAGCGTTTGCGGTCTACCGCGTGCAGGATAACAGCGTGCCGATCTGGCTGATCCTTGCGATTGCCGCCGCAGCCGTCTTAGCGGCAGTCCTTATCATAAAGGTGACAAAGCGCGGCAAAAATCGGGTAAAAAAACGGCGGGAAAAACGTAAGAAAAAGAAACAGCAGCAGACGGATTCTCAGTAATACCTTGCGGATATTTTATTTTTGGACTTGTAAGAGACGAAAAGATTTACTATAATAAGACATGTTTGCAAAAATAAAATACCCAAAGGAGCGGGAAAATGAGAGAGTATATAGTTACCTGCTGTTCGACAGCAGATATGAGTCGTACCTTCATGGAAACAAATGAAGTTCCCTTTGCCATGTTCCATTATCAGCTGGATGGAAAAGAATATGCAGATGACCTGTACTCGTCCATCTCGCCGGAAGTATTTTATAAAATGATCGGAGACGGCGCGCAGCCTGTGACCTCTCAGGTGAATGCAGAGGCATACTGCGCGTTGTTTGAGCCTGTTTTAAAGAGCGGAAAAGATGTGCTTCATCTGACGCTTTCCAGTGGAATTTCCGGATCCATCAACTCGGCGAATGTTGCAAAGGCCCAGATGGAAGAAAAATATCCGGACCGCAGGGTAATGGTCGTGGATTCCCTTGCGGCTTCTTCCGGTTACGGTATGCTGGTGGAACAGACACTGGAGAACCAGCGTGCCGGAATGTCTCTGGAGGAAAATGCAGCATGGATCGTGGCACATCGCAATACCCTGCATCACTGGTTTTTCTCAACAGATTTAACCAGCTATATCCGTGGCGGAAGAGTTTCCAAAACCGCAGGATTTTTTGGAAAGATGCTCAATATCTGTCCTCTGCTGAATGTGAATTCAGAGGGCAGACTGATTCCGCGCAGTAAATACCGTGGGAAAAAACAGGTGATCCGTGAGATCGTTAAGCGGATGGAAGAGCATGCGCAGAACGGACGGGAATATTCCGGAAAGTGTTATATCAGTCAGTCAGCCTGCATGGAAGATGCAAAAGCGGTTGCACAACTGGTTGAGGAAACGTTTCCTAAGCTGGACGGAAAAGTACAGATCAACAATATTGGAACTGTAATTGGCTCCCATACCGGTCCGGGTACAGTGGCACTGTATTTCTGGGGCGATGAAAGAACGTTGTAAGAAACAACGAAGGAGGAAGAAACGTGAAAGCATATGGTGTGAACGAATTGAGAAGGATGTTCCTTGAGTTTTTCGAAAGTAAGGGACATCTGGCGATGAAGAGCTTTTCTCTGGTGCCGCATAACGACAACAGTCTGCTTTTGATCAACTCCGGCATGGCGCCGTTAAAGCCTTATTTTACAGGACAGGAGATTCCGCCCAGAAGACGTGTGACTACCTGCCAGAAATGTATCCGTACCGGTGATATCGAAAATATCGGTAAAACCGCACGTCACGGTACTTTCTTTGAAATGCTCGGAAACTTTTCTTTCGGCGACTATTTCAAGCATGAGGCGATTGCATGGAGCTGGGAGTTTTTAACACAGGTTGTTGGACTGGATCCCGACAGACTTTATCCGTCTGTTTATGAAAATGACGACGAAGCGTTTGCAATCTGGCAGAACGAGATCGGCATTGCACCGGAACGGATTTTCCGCTTTGGTAAGGAAGACAACTTCTGGGAGCATGGTTCAGGCCCCTGTGGTCCCTGCTCTGAGATTTATTATGACCGCGGCGAAAAATACGGCTGCGGCAAACCCGGATGTACCGTTGGCTGCGACTGCGACAGATATATGGAAGTATGGAATAACGTATTCTCCCAGTTTGATAATGACGGCCACGGCAATTACAGCGAATTAAAACAGAAAAACATTGATACCGGTATGGGTCTGGAACGTCTGGCAGTGGTTGTTCAGGACGTGGATTCCATTTTTGACGTAGATACCATCCGTGCGCTGCGCGACCGTGTCTGTGAGCTGTCAGGCAAGGAGTATCACAAAGAGCACGCATGGGACGTTTCCATCCGTATCATCACCGACCATATCCGTTCCGCAACGTTTATGATTTCCGACGGTATTCTGCCTTCCAATGAAGGGCGCGGCTACGTTCTGCGCAGAATTATCCGTCGTGCGGCACGTCACGGAAGACTGCTCGGCATCGACGGTAAATTCCTTGCAAATCTGAGCACAACAGTAATCGAAGGCAGTAAGGACGGATATCCGGAGCTGGAAGAGAAGATAGCCAAAGTGGTGGCAAAACAGGAAGCAGCCTGCGGCATCACTCACATTCTGGCACCAGTGCTGGATATTTCGAGGGATTCCCGCATGGGAAGACAGGGAGAGACCTACGGAGAAGACCCGGCTTTGGCGGCAGCTCTGGGAACGGCATATACGAAAGGAATCCAGACAACAGAGGCAGGCGGCAGAAGACCGGAAAGTGTGGCCAAGCATTTTCTCGGATTTCACAATTCACAGGGTGGTATCCACGGGACAAACAGCGATACGCCGTCCCGCCTCATGGAAGAAATATACGGCAAGCCTTTCCAGTCTGCGATTTCTGAATCCGGGCTGAAAGGAGTGATGCCCTGCTATAATTCCATTGACGGGGAACCGGCTTCCGTTTCACACAGGCTGCTCACGGAAATTCTCAGAGAAAAGATGGGGTTTGACGGTCTGTGTGTCAGCGACTACGGCGGCATTAACAATGCCCACGAAGTCCAGCGGATCGGGGAGACTATCGGAGAAACAGGGCTTCTTGCCATGGAAGCAGGGATGGACATAGAGATGCCGAAAGCGATCGGTTATGGTGAGGAACTCAAAGAAATGTTCCGAAGCGGACAGGCGGATACAGAACTGTTGGACCGAACCGTTCTG
>ERZ773241.2378-NODE-2378-length-15254-cov-3.087901_pt1 | contig 15254 bp, 9 predicted proteins | sample MGYA00580989_ERZ773241 | MGnify/ENA primary metagenome ERZ773241 (study PRJEB29015, sample SAMEA2737804) | human gut metagenome | biome: human gut; feature: human-associated habitat; material: faeces | place: China | collected 2012 ... | reverse complement strand
CGGCGAACTGCACGACCTCGCGGTTCTCGCCGACGCCAGCGAGGAAGACAAGAAGGCATCCGGGGCATTGGCAGCCAACCAGGCGCTCTTCGACGGTACCCGCGTCGCCGCCGACAAGAACGTGGCGGAACGTCTCGCAGCCCTGACCGACTCGGACTTCGTGCGCCAGCCGGCACGTGCCGAACGTCAGAAGGCACAGCGGGAGGCGTTGAACCTGCCATTGCTGCCGACCACCACCATCGGATCCTTCCCGCAAACCAAGGAAGTGCGCGCCGAACGCGCCAGACTGCGCAAGGGCGAAATCACCAAGACTGAATACGACGAATACATGAAGGCGCAGATCGACGCCTGCATCAAGCATCAGGAGCAGATCGGCCTTGACGTGCTCGTGCACGGCGAATTCGAGCGTAACGATATGGTCGAATACTTCGGCCAGAACCTCAACGGTTTCCTGTTCACCAAGAACGCTTGGGTGCAGTCCTACGGCACCCGTTGTGTGAAGCCTCCGATCGTATGGGGCGACGTGTCCCGCGCCAACCCGATCACCGTGGAATGGAGCGCCTACGCACAGTCCCGTACCAGCCATGTGATGAAGGGCATGCTCACCGGCCCGGTCACTATTCTCAACTGGTCCTGGCCACGCGAGGACATCACCCACGAGCAGCAGACCCAGCAGCTGGCCCTCGCCATCCGCGACGAAGTGCTCGACCTCGAAGCCGCAGGCATCAAGGTCATCCAGATCGACGAGGCCGCCCTGCGTGAAAAGCTGCCGCTCAGGAAGACCGACTGGCACAAGAAGTACCTCGACTGGGCCATTCCGGCATTCCGACTGGTGCACTCCGCGGTCAAGCCGACCACGCAGATCCACACCCACATGTGCTACTCGGAGTTCAACGACATCATCACCGACATCGACGCCATGGACGCCGACGTGATCTCCTTCGAAGCCTCCCGCGGTGATCTCGTGGTGCTCGACGCCATTCACGACGCCAACTTCGAAACCGAAGCTGGCCCGGGCGTCTACGATATCCACTCGCCGCGCATCCCGTCCGAAGCCGAAATCGAGGAACGCATCTACGAAATCCTCAAGAAGATGGACGTCGAAAAGGTGTGGATCAACCCCGACTGCGGTTTGAAGACCCGCGGCAACGCCGAAACCTGGCCAAGCCTCGAAAACCTCGTGGCCGCAGCCCAGGCTGTGCGTGCCAAGCTGACCAAATAAGGCGAAACGTTAGGAACAAGACGACAGCCATGCATTCGCCAATGTTCTCGCTCGAGGTGTTCCCTCCGAAGCGAACCTCCCCTGTAGGCACCATCTACGACACGTTGGATGGCCTGCAGGGGTTGGACCCCGATTTCATTTCCGTCACCTACGGCACCGGCAAATCATCCGACCGTACATTGACCGCGCGCATCGCCCACACGGTAAGCGAATACGGCATCCCCAGCGTGGCCCATCTGACCGCGCAGTATCTGAACAAGGATGACGTCGACCAGGCACTCGACATGTTCGAACAGGCCAAGGTCTCCGGCGTGCTCGCCTTGCGTGGCGACCGCATCGACGGTGCCGAACCGGCAGGAGTATTCGAACATGCCAGCGATCTGGCCGTATACATCCGCCAGCAACGTCCGGACATGAAAATCTACGGCGCCTGCTACCCGGAAAAGCACCCACAGTCGGCAACGCTGGAAGAGGACATCGACAATCTCAAAAAGAAAGTCGATGCCGGCGTGACGCATCTGATCTCACAACTGTTCTACGACAACGAGGACTTCCTGAGATTCCTCGACAAAGCGAGGGCTGCGGGAATCGACGTGCCGATCGAAGCGGGCATCATGCCGGTCATGAACGCGAAATCGGTGCTGAACATGTCGAACAAATGCCAGTCGAAAGTTCCTGAAAAACTCGGCATCATGCTCGATAAATGGGGAGGTGACAAGGCTCTGCTCAAAGAAGCGGGCATCGCCTACGCATCCGAGCAGATCTGCGAACTGGTGGCGCGGGGCGTCGACGGCGTGCACCTGTACACGATGAACCATCCATGTGTCAGCCGACGCATTTGGTCCAACGTCAAACCATTCTTCGTCTGATTTCAGGCGATGCAACAAACATCAAGGGCGGTTGCGGGTATTTCGCAACCGCCCTTGGTTTTATCAGCGGTTACTATAGAAACCATGACTTCCATGCAACACAAGTTCGGGGCGCTTGATCTGATTCGAGCAGGGCTGCAAGATCTCGACAGGGCTCGCACGTTGTTCGACGAGCTGCACAATGACGGCATCGATGACGACAGGATGCGGCTGCTACTAGCCACGCTGGAAAAAGCGTGCGATCCCGACATCGCACTCAGCAACCTGGTGGACATCATCAAAGTGATGCAAAGCCGAGGCAAGGATTTCACCAACATCATCGCCGATGAAAACTCTTTCGTGCGACTGATCACCGTGCTCGGCGTATCCGATGAAATGGGCAAGCTCATGCGATTCCGCCCGGAACTTGTGGAGGCCGCAGCCAACGATGCCTGCGAAAGCCACCTTTACAATCACGAACAGCGCAGAGCGCATGTGCTCAAATCGGTAGGAGCCGATCCCAATGACCACACCATGCCGACCGCAAGCCTGCCACTTGCCGAAGCTGCGACGGCGCTACGTAAAACCTATCGCAAACAACTCGCCGCAATCATGGCGCAAGACGCCACGGCGAACGATCCCATCGAAATCCAACCGCGCATCAGCACCGAACTTTCCGACCTTGCGGACGCGGCGCTTGAAGGCGCGCTCGCCATCGCACGCCATGAAGTGGACGGCAGCGAACATGTGCGTTTCGCCATCATCGGCATGGGCAAACTGGGCGCACAGGAGCTCAACTATGTATCCGACGTGGACCTGATCTACGTGGTGGAACCCGCCGACATGGACACCAACGGCATGGCACTCAGCCGAATCGGCACCAAAATGGCCACCACGCTGCAACGTGTATGCCAATCCGTCATCATGGGCGTCGCAGAACCGACACTCTGGCAGATCGACGGTGGACTACGCCCCGAAGGCAAGGACGGTCCGCTGGTACGCAGACTCGAATCCCACGAAGCCTATTACGAGCAATGGGCGGAAAACTGGGAATTCCAGGCCCTGCTCAAAGCCCGCCCGGTAGCCGGCGACACCGACCTCGGACAAGCGTATATGGATATGACCCGACCGTTCGTTTGGACAGCTTCCAAGCGAGACAACTTCGTCTATGACTGCCAGCAGATGCGCAAACGTGTCGAAGACCTTATTCCCAACCCGCTGAAAGACCGCGAAATCAAACTCGGCAGGGGAGGCTTGCGCGACGTCGAATTCACCGTGCAGATGCTCCAACTCGTGCACGGCCGCTCCGACGAAGCATTGCGTACCAGCTCCACACTCGAATCCCTGCAGGCCTTGGCCGAAGGCGGGTACGTCTCACGCAAACAAGCCAAGAAACTTTCATGGGACTACCGATTCGAACGTGTGATGGAACACCGCCAGCAAATGTGGGCGCTCAAACGCACCCACCTGTTCCCAGACCTCGGCAAAGCCAACGCTGGCGGTCTTGAACGCAAACGAGACATCACCATCGACGAGCTGAACCAAAATCCCGAACTACGTCGACTCGCGCGCGCATTTCACATGCATCCCGAAGAACTCGTCAACAAATACGATGAGACACGTCGTGAGGTGCGTCACCTGCACATGGACATCTATTACCGGCCCATGCTGCCCATCAACGCGGGACTCGACGACGAACAGGTGGAACTCTCCACGAAAGCCACGCAGGAACGATTCGAATCCATCGGATTCGCCGATGCCGACGCGGCCATGCGGCACGTCACCGCGCTCACCGCAGGCATCTCCCGTGCGGCAAAAATCAACCGCATCCTGCTCCCCGCAGTACTGCAATGGCTCGGCGAAGGGCAGAATCCCGACATGGGACTGCTTAACTGGCGCAAACTTGAAGAAAACTTCGGCTCCGAAAGCGGATACCTCGGATTCCTACGCGATTCACCATCCGCGGCACAACGCCTATGCCACGTACTATCCAACTCACGATTCCTCGGCGACGCACTCAACAAATCCGTCGAATCAGTCACATGGCTCGGCAACGACGACTCTTTGCAACCACGTTCGCGAGAAAGCCTCGACATTCAAACCAAGGCGACGCTTGAACGCAATGCCGGCAACATCAACGATTTCGCCAACTCCATCCGAGCCATGCGCAGACACGAAATCGAACGCATCGGTCTCGCTTGGATGAGTGGCGTGATCGACGATGAAGCATCGCTCGCCGGCATGACCGACGTATACGACGCGGCCATTGAAGCATCGCTGCAGTGGGCCATCCAGCATCGCATCAACGACATACAGATCGACGAAGCTCCGGCGGCGATCGCCATCATCGGCATGGGACGGTACGGCGGTAGGGAAGTGAACTTCAGCTCTGATGCTGACGTGATCATCATCTACAGGCCGGCCGAAGGTGCCGATGACGACCAAGCCAACCTTTTCGCACGAAAAGTGCAGGAAGACCTACGTGCGATCCTGCAAGGTCCAACCACATTCGAACCAAAAATCGAACTTGACATGGATCTTAGGCCTGAAGGCAAAAACGGACCGCTCGTACGTTCCTACGCATCCTGCGAGGAATACTATCGATCCTGGGCAAGCACATGGGAGCATCAGGCGCTGTTACGCGCACGATATGCGGCAGGCGACGCGTCTCTTGCCGAGGATTTCCTCATGAACATCGCCGACCCGTTGCGTTATCCGAAAATCGATCTTACGGAAACGCAGATCGCCGAAATCCGCAAACTCAAGGCACGTATGGAAGCTGAACGTCTGCCGCGCGGAGTACGTAGGGATCGCCATCTGAAGCTCGGCAAGGGCGGACTGTCTGACGTTGAGTGGACGATCCAGTTGCTGCAATTGCAGCATGCGGGAGACAATGCCAACTTGCGTGTCAATGGTACGTTGCAGGCATTGAACGAGTTGGAACATCGCAAGCTGATTTCCGCTGGCGATGCTGTGGTGTTGCGTAAGGCATGGCGTATGTGCACGGCCGCGCGCAACGGCAGTTATCTGTGGAGCGGACGCGTCAATCAGGCTGATATTTTGCCGGACGATTCATATTCGCTGGGAGGCATCGCCGTGTATCTCGGTTACGATGCGAATCGCGGCCAACATTTCGAAAACGACCTGCTCGCCGTGATACGCAAAGCCCGTGACGTAACGGAACGCCTGTTCTACGGTCGTTCGTGAGTCGTGCCATTTGAACGGCTAGGAGCATGGTGTGGCCGTCGGACCGAAGTTATACGGCTCTGACGGTTATGCTGATTCAGGGTTTCGTGCATGGAAGGATGGAGGTTGCGCCACGAATACTTGTGAACACGCGGTGAACTGGCAGGGTCTGCATTTCAGGCTATAGTTGGCTAGGTCACTTCGAGTGGCCACCTTCAACCACAAGTTGCATGAAAGGTGAGCCGTTGTCTTCAGTACTCGAACAGGCGGTTGAAACGCCGATGGTCGGGAAAAGCGTCATCACATTGGATGATCTTTCCATTCGCCAGATTCAGGAATTACTCCACAAGGCGCAGTACATTGATTCTCATCGTAAAGAAGTGGCGCACACCTGCGATGGCAGGGTGCTCGCCACTTTATTTTATGAGCCCAGCACCCGTACGCGTCTGAGCTTTGAAACCGCCATGCTCCGACTCGGCGGCAAGGTGATCGGCTTCGCCGGCGCCCAGCTCGCTTCCGTGACCAAGGGCGAAACCATTTCGGACACCCTGAAAACCGTGTCCAACTACGTGGACGTGGTGGCGATCCGCCACCCGAAGGAAGGCGCCGCGCTCGTGGCGTCCCGTGCAGCCTCCGTGCCGGTCATCAACGCCGGCGATGGTGGACATATGCACCCCACGCAGACTCTGGCCGATCTTGCGACGATGCAGTCGCGCTTCGGTCGCGTGAACAATCTGACTGTCGGACTGTGCGGCGATCTGACTTTCGGGCGCACCGTGCATTCCCTGATCGAAACCCTGTGCCGTTTCGGCAACGTGAACTTCGTGCTGATCAGCCCGGATGAGCTCAAGACCCCGCAGTATGTGCTCGACCGCATCAACGCCACCGACTCCTGCTCCTACACGGAAGTCAAGGATCTCGTTTCCGTGATCGGCGATCTCGACGTGCTGTACATGACCCGAGTGCAGAAGGAACGCTTCTTCAACGAAGACGACTATCTGCGACTGCGCGACACCTACATTCTCGACGAAGCCAAGATGGCTTACGCCAAGAAAGACATGGCCGTGCTGCACCCGCTGCCGCGAGTCAACGAAATCGCCGTCGAAGTGGATGACGACCCACGCGCTGCCTACTTCGAACAGGTCAAGAACGGCATGCTCATGCGTATGGCATTGGAAAGCTCGCTGGTCGGAGACCAGCTGCCGGGATATGAGCCACTCGACCCCAAGGAGGTTCAGGCCTGATGGAAGTCACCAGCATTCAGAACGGCATCATCATCGACCATGTGCCTGCTGGCACCGCGCTCAAGGTGCTCGAATACCTGAAAATTGATCCGGCTAAGACCAAGCTCGCGCTGATCATGAACACCGACAGCCACATGTTCGGCACCAAAGACATCATCAAAATCGAAAGCGAAGAGGAAGCCGAAACCATCGACCTTGACGTGCTCGGCCTTGTGGCACGCACCGCAACCGTCGGCATTGTGCGCGGCGGTAAAATCGTAGAGAAAAAGCAGCCTACACTGCCGGAACATGTGGTCAATATCATCAAATGCGTGAACCCGCGCTGCGTGACTACCACCGAGCCGGCCGTACAGATGTTCCACCTGGTGCATTCCGACCGTCAGGAATACCGCTGCGACTACTGTGACGAGGAAGCGAAGTTCTGACCCATGACCCTCACCCTTCACGACATCAAGGTTTGGAACACCGGCGAAGTCATCGACCTGATCGTCCCATCTGACGCTGATGAAACGGTGGACGCTTCGGCCATGACCATCGCCCCGGGATTCGAAGATCCCCACGTCCACTTCCGCGATCCGGGCCAGACCTACAAGGAATCCATGGTTTCCGGTTGCGCGGCTGCCGCCTCTGGCGGGTATACGAACGTGCTCATCATGCCGAACACCGTTCCCGCCATGGATGGCGTGAAGGTGACGGCGGGGGAACCGGGCGCCAGTGAAGTGCTCGACGCCGGTTTCGACACGGTCATCGACTATTTGCAGCATTACGAACAAGCCCATGATGTGACCTTGCCGGTGCGTTATGACCTGTGCGTATGCGCTTCCAAAGGGCGTGCAGGCAAGGAAGCAACCGACGTGGCCGACTGGATCGGCTACCTGCCTGAACACGATGACGACAACAAGGACGCCTACCAGCTGTGCCACCCGGTGACCGCCATCAGCGATGACGGTTCCGCGGTAACACCGGAAATCCTCGACCAAGTGTTCGACAACGTCAAGAAATCAGGCTTATACCTGATCGAGCATTGCGAACACCACGACACCGGGGCGGTCAATGAAGGTCCCGTATCACGAGAACTGGGCGTACCCGGCATTCCCGAAGATACCGAACTGAAAATCGTCGAACGCGATATCGAGATGGCGCGCAAAACCGGCGTGCATGTGCACTTCCAGCATGTCAGCACTGCGATTTCTTTCGACGCGATTCGCAAGGCCAAAGCTGAAGGCTTACCGATCACGTGCGAAACTGCACCGCACTACGTTGCGTTGTGCGATGAAGCATTGCTGAAATACGGCACTCTCGCCAAGATGAATCCGCCGTTGCGCTCCGAAGAGGATCGCAAGGCAACCATCGCAGCCGTAGCTGACGGCACCGTCGATCTGCTGGCCACCGACCATGCACCGCATACCATGGAAGAGAAGGACCTTGGTTTCCTCGATGCTCCGAACGGCATCATTGGTCTTGAATGCGCGTATGGCGTATGCCACAAGATTCTTGTGGACGGTGGCTTTATCTCCGACGAACGCCTGATTGAACTCATGTCGACTGCGCCAGCCGAACTTATGGGCCACAGCAAGGCCGACGTCACAGCGTTGCTTGACGAATACGCAGACGCCGTCCCCGGAGACGACGACACCAAACGCGTGCTGGACCTCGTCAAGGTTCCTGCAGAAGACCGCGCGGATCTGGTAGTGCTCAACACCGACGAGGCATGGACCGTGAATCCTGAACGATTCCATTCCTCGGCTCGTAACACCCCGTTTGGTGGATGGCAGGTCACCGGCCGTCCGCTCGCCACCATCATCGGCTCGAAACTAGTCTTCAGCCGTATCAACAAGGAGGATTGATGGATCGCCTGATCGAAGCAATCGAAGCCAAGCAGAATCCGAGCGTTGTGGGACTTGACCCGACCGAAGCGCTCGTGCCAGCGCAAATCGTGGCCGGCTTTGCCGAGGAAATCAGCGAACAGGTTGAAGATCCGGCGGAAGCGCCGTCCATGCAGCTTTCCGTGGCCTTCTTCGAATTCAACCGCGCCATCATCGACGCCGTCGCAGACATCGTGCCTGCGGTCAAACCGCAGATCGCCATGTATGAGACGCTCGGTCCGGCAGGCATCGACGCCTACACCATGACCTGCGAATACGCCAAGCAGCAGGGCCTGTACGTGCTCGGCGACGTCAAGCGCGGAGACATCGGCTCTACCGCGGCTGCATATGCTCATCACCTCAGCGGTATAGGATTGGACGACACCGCCTATGATCCATGGCATGAGGATGCGGTGACCGTGAACCCATACCTCGGCACCGATGGCATCACACCGTTCGTCGACGCCGCCACCGCCAACGACAAAGACATTTTCGTGCTTGTACGCACCTCCAATCCGTCTAGCAGTGAACTGCAGGAACTTGAACTCGCCTCCGGTGAACGCGTATACGAGCATGTCGCCGATCTGGTGGAAGGCTGGGGCGCCGAAACCATCGGCAAGAACGGCTATTCACGTGTAGGCGCAGTGGTCGGAGCCACGCACCCAGAGGAAGGCAAGGCATTGCGCGCACGCATGCCGCACACGTTCTTCCTTGTACCGGGATACGGCGCTCAAGGCGGCACCGCGCAAGGTGTGGCCGGCATGTTCGACCGTGACGGCATGGGTGCGCTTGTCAACTCGTCACGTGGCGTTATCGGTGCATGGAAAAAGTCCGGCAAGTATTCTGAATCCATGAGCGCCGACGATGCTCTGGATCTGGTTGCGGAATCAGCCCGTGAGGCAGCCAAAGATATGCGTGACAATCTGCGTGCGGTCTTGCCGTAACCTGCCGACTGGCCAACTGTTCAATCTGAAAGAAAAACAACCACCAAACCATCGAACGTAACAGAGAGGGAGTTCATGACCACCGCAACAACGTTCGTTCCGACCGTTGCCGAAGCGACTGCGGCAGGCTTTTTCCCGAGCCGGCATGAAGTCGAGGTCGTTGACAATCAGGAACTGACTGACGGCGTGTACCGTTTGACGTTCCGTGACGAATACATCGCCAGCCATGCAAAGCCGGCACAATTCGTTGACGTATATTCCAACGATCCAAGCAAGCTGATGCCGCGTCCGTTCGGCGTTTGCGAAACCAACGGCGACGAAGTCAGCCTCATGTTCGCCGTGGTAGGCAAGGGCACCGCAGAATTTGCCGGATTGAAAGCTGGGGACACCATTCGTGTGATGGGCCCGCTCGGCAATTCGTTCAAGACCAAGGAGCCCGCCAATTATGTGCTCGTGGCAGGAGGTCTTGGCGTGCCTCCGCTCGTGCATGCGGCACAGCATATCGCCGGCATCGAAGGCGCGGTCAGCACCGCGGTGTTCGGCTACCGCAACGTGCGTTTCGGCGACGAATATGCGGGCAAGTATGCCGACAAGGTGTACAGCATCGACGAGAGCGAAGGCAACGTGATCACCTTGCTTGACCGCATCGAAGGCGAGTTGATGGATTCGGGACTCAAGCCGGTGATTCTGACCTGCGGTCCTCTGCCGATGATGAAGGCCGTCGCCGCATGGGCCGTGAAGCGTGACATGGCGTGCCAGCTGAGCTTGGAACAGCGCATGGGCTGTGGCTATGGCACTTGCGTGCTGTGTACGGTCGACACGTTGGACGGACGTTTGAAGGTCTGCTCCGATGGTCCGGTCTTTACTCGCGAACGTTTGGGATGGGGTGAATGAGATGATCGACGATACCCAGCATGAGAACCTGTACGGTTCGTACGAGTGGAAGCATCCCACGCAGGTGGCGGGCGTGCCGTGGAAGAATCCGGTCGCCACGGCTTCCGGCACCTTCCAGTATGCGGCGGTCCGCTGGTTCTACGACGTGAGCCAACTGGGCGCGGTCACCACCAAGGGCGTCTCCCCGGTGCCATGGGAAGGCAATCCCGGCATTCGTACCGCTGAAGGCCCATCCAGCAACATCAACGCGGTCGGCCTGCAGAACCCGGGTGTGGACCATTATTTGGAAGACGACCTGCCCAAGCTCAAGGCCATCAACGCCACGGTCATCGCCAATGTGGCCGGTCACTGCGACGACGACTATGTCGAAGTCGTGTCCAAGCTGAACGATTCTCCGGCAGACATGCTGGAAATCAACGTGAGCTGCCCGAACGTGTCCGCCGGAGGTATGAGCGTCGGCACTGATCCGGTGGCGTTGAGCCGTCTGATCACCCGCCTGCGCAAGCTCACCGACAAGAAGATGATTGTCAAGCTCACGCCGAACGTCACCGACATCACCGTGCCTGCCCGCGCGGCCGTGGAAAGCGGCGCCGACGCGCTGAGCATGATCAACACACTGCTCGGCATGCGCATCAACATTCGCACTGGAGAACCGATCATCGACCATGTGACCGGCGGCGTTTCCGGACCGGCCGTGCTGCCGATGGGACTCGTGGCCGTGTGGAAGACCCGCTCCGCATTACCGAACACTCCGATCATCGGCATCGGAGGCATCGATTCCGGTGAGAAGGCGCTTGAATACCTGTATGCCGGAGCGAACGCCGTGGAAGTCGGTGCGGCCGCACTGTTCGAACCGACCGCGCCATTGCGTGTGGCCCGCGAACTCGACGAGCTGCTCGACGCACGTCCCGAACTCGCAGACAAGCTCGCCAAGGGCGAAACTTGGCGTTGACCTCGATCATTCATCAAAGGAGCATGACATGACTGAATCCCTCGACCACCGTTTTACCAAGTTCCTGCTGGAAGCGCAGGCGCTGAAATTCGGCGAGTTCACGCTGAAGTCCGGTCGTAAGTCGCCGTATTTCATCAATGCGGGCGCATTCAACGACGGACGTAAGATCGCCACGCTCGGCGCATTCTATGCGGAGAAGATCGCGGCGGAAATCGAAGCAGGCAATCTGCCGAACGACATCGACACCATTTTCGGTCCTGCCTACAAGGGCATTCCGCTGGGCGTCTCCACCGCGATCGCTCTGACTTCCGGCCACGGTATGGAAGTCGGCTACACCTTCGACCGCAAGGAGAAGAAGGATCATGGCGACGGCGGCATGATGGTCGGCACCCAGCTGACCGACGGCATGAAGGTACTGCTCGTCGACGATGTGATGACCGCAGGCACCGCAGTACGCGAGGTCATTCCCAAGCTCAAGGCCGAAGCGGATGTGGAGGTCGTCGGCTTGGTGCTTTCCGTGGATCGTATGGAAAAGACCAAGGATTCCGACACGTCCGCGGTGAAGGCCGTCGAAGCAGAGTTCGGCTTCCCGGTATTCGCCATTGCCAACGTGCGCGAGATCTTCGAGGCCGGCCAGCATATCGAAACCGCTGACGGCACCGCGTATGTGACCGACGAGATCAAGGCCGCTGCCGACGCTTATCTGGAGCAGTATGGTGCCTGAATTCTATAAGCGGGTCCTATAGTTGACATATGAAAAGTGCCTCACACCAATCGAAAGCATCGGTGCGAGGCACTTTTCAATCTCATATCAGAGTGCATTCAGTCGATCAGGTTGTATCCATGGTCGGCCACCACCGACTTGAGCTTCTCCAAATAGTTTTCCGCGGCCTTCGACAGCTTCGCACGCTCGTTCGTGATCCAGCCGACCAGCATGGTCTCATCGGTGTCAAGCGGCACGGTCACGATTTTCTCATTGTTGAGATCGCCGTTGTCGATGCCGGTGCACACGGTGTAGCCGTTCAGACCGATGATGAAGTTCAGAATCGTCGCACGGTCGGTCACGTTGATCTGCTTGGGGGAGTATTCCGGCCAGACCGCCTCTTCGGCGAAGAAGAAGCTGCCCTCCTCGCCCTGCTCGTACTGGATGAACGGGAACGGCTTCAAGTCGTCCATCGTGACTTTCTTCTTGCCGGCCAGTGGATTGTTGCGTGAAATGAACACATGCAACGGAGCACGGAACAGTGGATGGAATTCCAAATGCTTTTCGCGCAACATCTTGCCAATCACGTCTTTGTTGAAATCGGACAGGTAGATGATGCCGATTTCGGAAAGCATGTTCGCCACTTGGTTGATGATGTCTTTGGTGCGCGTCTCACGAATGGTGAACTCGTATTCGTCGGATTTGATGGAGTTGATCATTTCCACGAACGCTTCGACGGCGAACATGTAATGCTGTGTGGACACGGAACACAGCTGCTTGCGTGGCTTCGCGTTCTTGTAACGTTCTTCGAGCAGCGACGCCTGATCGAGCACCTGGCGCGCGTAGGTGAGGAATTCCGCTCCGTCCACGGTCAAGGCGATGCCTTGCGACGAGCGGGTGAAGATCTCGATGCCAAGCTCGTTCTCGAGTTCCTTCACAGACGAGCTCAACGCGGGCTGTGACACGTACAGCTCGTGCGAGGCTTCGTTCATGGAACCGCATTCCACGATTTTCACAATATATTTCAGCTGAAGAAGAGTCATAAATTCAGGTTAGAGCCATGTACTGACCGTGGGGGAGTGCTTATACCCTCTTGTCTGGATAGTGGACTGCCGATCGCGCAGATCAAGGACGTGAAAAACCAATTGCAGCTTGACGAGGATCGCACACAGTTGGAAACCCCACAAACCGTGCTCGACAAAACCGGTCAGGTGTTCGCCCAATGGGAGCGGACCGGCTTGACGGGTCAGGCCCACAAGCAAAAGAGTTGCCCCTATCGGAGTGCTCCATATCGGCATAAGCGACAAAAAGGGATTGCCCGGCTTTCTACACACCAGACAATCCCGTTCGTCACAACCTACTACAGTTCGGTCTACTGGTACAGATGGCCGCCCTGCTCGCGGAAGCGCTCGCTCATCTCTTGCATGCCGGCAGCGATGGTTTGCGCGTCGGCGACGAGCTTCTCCTGTGCTTCGGCATTACCGAATTTTTTGCGGATGTTTTGGCTGATGGCCATGGAGCAGAACTTCGGACCGCACATCGAACAGAAATGCGCCATCTTCGCAGGCTCGGCCGGCAAAGTATCATCATGGAACGCGATGGCGGTGTCCGGATCGTAGCTCAGGTTGAACTGGTCAAGCCAACGGAATTCGAAACGTGCCTTGCTCATGGCATTGTCGCGGTCGATGGCATGCGGATGATGCTTGGCGATATCAGCCGCATGGCAGGCGATCTTGTATGCGATCACACCTTGCTTCACATCGTCCTTATTTGGCAGCCCAAGATGTTCCTTCGGCGTCACATAACACAGCATGGCAGTGCCATAGCGGGCGATTTCCACACCGCCGATCGCCGACGTGATGTGGTCGTAGCCGGGAGCGGTGTCGGTGGTGAGCGGTCCAAGCGTATAGAACGGCGCGTCCTTGCAGATCGCCTTTTCCATCTCGATGTTCATGCGCACGGTGTCGAACGGAATATGGCCGGGTCCTTCGATCATCACCTGCACGTCGTGTTCCCATGCGCGCTGCGTAAGCTCGCCCAAAGTCATCAGTTCGGCGAACTGTGCCGCATCGTTCGCATCGGCAAGCGATCCCGGACGAAGTCCATCACCCAGTGAGAATGCGACATCGTACTTGGCGAAGATCTCACACAACTCATCGAAATGCGTATACAGGAAGCTTTCCTGATGATGCTGCAAACACCATTCGGCCATGATCGAACCGCCACGCGAAACGATGCCCGTCATACGATTCGCCGTCAACGGCACGAAACGCAGCAGCACACCGGCGTGAATCGTCATGTAATCCACGCCTTGCTCGCACTGTTCGATCACTGTGTCGCGGAACAGTTCCCAGCTGAGCTTGGACGCATCATCCTCCACCTTTTCGAGCGCCTGATACATTGGCACGGTGCCGATCGGCACGGGGGAGTTGCGCAGAATCCATTCACGAGTGGTGTGAATGTCGTTGCCGGTAGACAGATCCATCACAGTGTCGGCACCCCACTTGGTGGCCCACGTGAGCTTCTCCACCTCCTCGTCAATAGACGAAGTGACCGCCGAATTGCCCATATTGGCGTTGAGCTTGGTGAGGAACTTCGAGCCGATGATCATGGGTTCAGCTTCGTGATGGTTGATATTGCAAGGCATGACCGCACGCCCTGCGGCCAGTTCGCTGCGTACCAATTCCACGCTGCAATGCTCGCGCTCCGCCACATAGCGCATTTCCGGCGTGATGATGTTGTGGCGCGCGTACCACATTTGCGTCACCGGATGATCCTTGGCCTTCATCGGCTTATGCTGGCGACCACGCCACTCCTTGGAAGCCTTGCCACGTTTGATGGCGCGTTTGCCGTCATCTTCCAAATTGCGGCGACGTCCTTCATATTCTTCGACGTCTCCACGGTCAAGAATCCAGTCCAAACGTAGGGGAGCGAGACCCTCCTTCGGATCGCATTTCGGACCTTCGGTGTTGTAATCCTTGAATGGTGCGTTCGGTCCGACGCCAGGAGTGTCAGACAGTTTGATTTCAGTGTACGGCACTTGCAGATCGTAGGAACCGAATTCGTTTTCGAAATGCACCGGCGTGGTTTTGCGAATATGTGCTTTGTCTCGCTGCTTGGAATCACGTGCGGCAATGTCGACGCGCTGTTGCTTGGCAAGCTTGGAGGCGGCCTTGGCTTCCTTCGCATTGGTGAACTTCTTTTCGCCGGATGCGCCGTCGGCTGTGTTGTCAGTGTTGATTTCCGCTGTTTTCTGGGCTTTCACGCGCGGCGCGTACCCGTGCTTCGTGTCGCCACGTACGGCTTTCCAGCGCGCTACCATATTGCGGGTTGCAGCTTCCGGATCATCAGCTCCTGCAATCGCGGACACCACGAACCAGCCGGCCGCCTTCGAAC
>ERZ773241.2371-NODE-2371-length-15323-cov-4.814841_pt1 | contig 15323 bp, 10 predicted proteins | sample MGYA00580989_ERZ773241 | MGnify/ENA primary metagenome ERZ773241 (study PRJEB29015, sample SAMEA2737804) | human gut metagenome | biome: human gut; feature: human-associated habitat; material: faeces | place: China | collected 2012 ... | reverse complement strand
TGCCCTGCTGGGTAAACTGGTTGATGGGCAGGGTGGTCTGGCGCACAAACACCAGGTAGCTTGCCAGGCTGCCCAAATCGGACCAGCCCCACATAACCATCAGGCCGCCCACCACCGCAATGATGGCGTAGTTGATGTAACCGATACTGACGACGGCGGGGATCATCGTGGCGGCGTAGCTCTGGGCACCGGTGCCGGCCTGGCGCAGTTTTTCGTTGCGGGCGGCAAAGGCGGCCATGTCGGCCTGCTGGTGGTTAAAGACCTTGACCACCTTCTGGCCCGCGATCATTTCCTCCATGTAGGCGTCCAACTCGCCCAGGCTGGCCTGCTGGCTGGCGTAGTAGGCTCGGCTGCGCCTGGTGGAGTAGTTGATGTACCAGAACATGGCAATGTAGCCCACCACGACCAGCAGCGAGAGCCGCCAGTTGAGCACGAACAGCAAAAACAGCGTGCCTGCGATCTGTATAAACATCTGAATGACCACCGCAAAGCTGTTGTTCAGCGCGTCGGAAATCGTGTCCACATCGTTGGTGAACAGGCTCATCAGATCGCCCTTGCGGTTCGTGTCAAAGAAGTTCAGGGGCATCGTCTGCAGGTGGGCAAACAGGTCGCTGCGGATTTCCTGGGTGATACGCTGCGCCGTGCGGACCATGAGCTGGGTGTAGCCCAGGGTGGACAGCGCGCCGATGAGGTAGACGAACGCCGTGAACGCCACGACCCCGGCCAGGTAGGCAAGACTGCCGTTTTCCAGAATGCCGTTGACGGCCGGGCGTATCATGTAGGTGCCAATCAGGGCGGCCAGGGCGCTGATGGACGTCAGCACGCCGATCAGTGCCAGTTTGCGTTTGTGGTGGCCGAGGTAATCGCCGAAGCGGCGCAGGGTGTGACGCAGGTTTTGCGGGCGTTTACCGCCGAATGCTTTCGCCATCTGCGTCGCCCCCTTTCATCTGGGAATGGTAAATTTCCTGATAGATCGTATCCTTTTTCAGCAATTCGTCATGGGTGCCAACGGCGTGCAAACGGCCGTCGTCCAGAATCACGATGATGTCCGCGCTCTGGACCGACGAGATGCGCTGGGCAATGATGAGCTTGGTCATGTCGCCCAGCTCGGCCAGTGCGCGGCGGATGCCGGACTCGGTGGCCGTATCCACGGCGCTGGTGGAGTCGTCAAAAATCAGCACCTTGGGGTGTTTGAGCAGCGTGCGGGCAATGCAAAGACGCTGCTTCTGCCCGCCGGAGACATTGCACCCGCCCTGGCCCAGGTCGGTGTCAAGGCCCTGAGGCATACGGTTCAGAAATTCATCGGCGTGGGCGGCGCGGCAGGCGGCCCACAGGTCGTCGTCGGTGGCATCGGGGCTGCCCCATTTGAGGTTGTCGCGGATCGACCCGGAGAACAGCAGGTTCTTTTGCAGCACAATTCCCACAGCATCCCGCAGAGCGGCCAGGTCGTAGTCACGCACGTCATGCCCGCCGACCTTGACGGTGCCCTCGGTGGCATCGTAGAGGCGGGGGATCAGCTGCACCAGCGTCGTTTTGGCCGCGCCGGTACCGCCGATAATGCCCACCGTCGCACCGGCGGGGATGTGCAGCGTGATGTCGGACAGGGCGTTTTTCTCCGCCTTGGCGTTGTATTTGAAGCTGACGTGGTCAAAATCGATCCGGCCGTCGGGGATCGTCTCCACCGGCGCGGCGGCGTTGGCCAAATCAGGCTGCTCTGTCAGCACCTCGCGGATGCGGCGGGCGCTGGCCAGCGAACGGGACATCTGGAGAAACACGCCGGAGAACATCATGACCGAGTTGAGCACCTGCAAAACGTAGCTCAAAAAGGCGGTCAGCTGGCCGACGCTCATGTCGCCCTGCAGGATGAACCCGCCGCCGAACCACATGATGCAGACGATGGCTGTGTACATGATGGTCTGGAACGCGGGCAGGTTGAGCACGGCGTAACGGAAGGTCTCGGTGCTGGCGTCGCTCAGCTCAGTGTTGACGGCGTTGAACTGCTCGTTTTCATAATCGCCGCGCACGAACGCTTTAATGGCGCGGATGGCGGTGAGGGATTCCTGGATGCGGCTGTTCAGGTGGTCGACAGCGCTTTGCTGGCGGCCGTACAGCGGGCCGACCTTGCACACGATGAGCGTCAGCAAAATGGTCAGAATAGGCGTTGTGATGAGGAAAACAATCGTCAGCTTGGGGCTGAGCAGAAATGCCATGCCCAGACCCATGGCCAGCATGACCGGGCTGCGCACAAAGGGGCGCAGGCCTGCGTTGATGGCGTTGAGCAGCACGGTGGCGTCGGTGGTCATGCGGGTGACGAGGGACGCAGAGGAAAAATAGTCCAGGTTGGCAAAGTCGAATTTCTGCACGGCGGCGTACTCGGCCAGGCGCAGCTCGGCCGCAAAGCCGTTGGCGAACCGGGCGGCATAGCGGGCATACAGCAGGCCGGTGATCAGTGCCAGCACCGCGCAGAGTGCCATCAACCCGCCCTGCCGCAGGATGATCGCCATGTTGTGGCTGGGCACACCCTCGTCCACCAGGGTGGACATCAGCACGGGGATGACCATCTCAAAGATACATTCAATAAAGATCAGCCCGGCAGCCGCCCAAAGGTCCCGGCGGTAGGGCTTGCCATAGCGGAAAATTAAGCGCAAGTCATTCATAGATACTCCTATAAAGGCCCCCTCTGGGAGGAAACTGCCGCCGGAGGCGACTGAGGGAGAGCGCCTTGGGAAAGTCTCTACCCCACCCGCTTCGCGGGAGCCCTCTCGCAGAGGGGACCTTTACTTAAACTTTCTTTTTGTCCGGCAGCTGGCTGGCTACGATGGCGGCAAACATCAGGCCGCAGCCGCACAACTCGGTGGTGGAAAGCGTCTCGCCCAAAATCAGCCAACCGGCCAAGGCGCTGAACACACTCTCCAAGCACATAGCCAAACTGGCAATGGTGGGGTCCAGCGCTTTCTGGCCCACAATTTGCAGTGTGTAGGCCACGCCGCTGGACATGATGCCGCAGTAGGCGATGGCCACCGCCGCCAGGCGGAACTGCTCGATGGTGGGCTGTTCAAAAATCAGCATAAACACGGTGGAAATGACCGCCACCGTCAAAAACTGCACAAAGCTCAGCTGGATGCCGTCCAGCTTGGGGCTGAAGTGGTCCACCAGCAAAATCTGGGTAGCAAACAAAAAGGCACAGCCCAGCAGCTGCCATTCGCCGCCGGTCAGGGCCAGGCTGTCGTGCCCGGCCAGGCACAGCAGATACAGGCCCACCACGCTGGCGGCCACGCAGCACCACAGCTTTACACTGGGGCGGCGGCCAAAAAGCACGCCGAACACCGGCACCAGCACTACATACAAAGCGGTCATGAACCCGGCCTTGGCCGTGCTGGTGGTGCCAATGCCCATCTGCTGCGCAGCCGATGCCGCAAACAGCGCGATGCCGCAGCAGGTGCCGCCCTTTACCAGCACCTTGCGGTTCTGCCAAAAGCCCGGCTCGGCGGCGGAGTTGGTCTTGCCGGCTTTGCGCAGCACGGCCATCAGCCCCAGCAGAAACACACAGGCCAGCCAGCTGCGGCCCGCCAGAAAGCTGTAAGGGCCCATGTGGTCAGCGCCCACGCTTTGTGCCACAAAAGCGGTGCCCCAGATGAAGGAAGCCCCCATCAGCAGCAGGGTATTGCGTAATTGTACGTTTGGCATAAACTTCCCCTTTTACGTTACTTTTTCCTCTAAAAATTCCTCTACAACAAAACCGCCCACACCGTCTTGGCGCGGCGCGGGCGGTGCTGTTTTGTGGTTACTGGACGGTGTTCTCGTTCTCGATGGTGGTCAGCTCCTCGCTGCCCAGGCCCTGGACCTTCAGCCCGCCGGTGATATAGTAACGGGTGGAGTCATAGCTGATGTAGACCTTGTACTGCCTGCCGGGGGTCAGGCCGGAAACATTGTACTGGTAGCAGGTGCCGTCGGTGGTGTAGTAAACGGTGGAGCCGATGACATAGCTGGTGGAAGTCTTGTCGTCGGACAGCTCCCACAAGGCGATCTTGAAAGTCTGGAAGTTCTCGTTGGTGGACTCAGTGGTGGCATAGCCGGTGATGGACAGGCTGTCGGAACCCGCCACAAAGTAGTCGGTACTGCGGTTCTGGATGCCGTTAAAGGCTACATACAGGGTGTCGCCGTCCACCTCGGACACCAGCTTGGATGCAGTGGTGTCCATCGTTTCGGGGAAGGTCACGTCGCCGCCGCTGGTGGCGTAAGACAGATCGTCGACCTCGTCCTCATCGCTGGTTTCCTGGCGCAGACCCAGGGCAGTGGTGGTTTTCAGGATGGCGCTTTTCAGCACTTCTTTGGGGGAACAGGCCGTCAGCGACACACACAGGCAGACCAGCGCGGTCAGCAGGGCAAGGGTACGGGTACGTTTCATATTTTAATAAACCTCCGTGGGGATACTCAAAACTCAAAGTAAACATAGGTATTATATCGCATTTTGGGCCGGGGTACAAGAGGACAGAAAAGGAAATCCGGTAAAAACCGTTGCGGCTGGCCCCGCACCATGGTATACTTACAATAAATATCACTGTTAAGGGAGCGCCTGTTTATGAAAATCGCCGTTGCCGGTACCGGTTATGTGGGCCTTAGCATCAGTGTGCTGCTGGCCCAGCACAACGAGGTATGGGCTGTAGACATTCTGCCCGAGAAAGTGGCTCTGCTGGCGGCCCGCAAAAGTCCCATTGCCGATAAGGAGATCGAGCAGTATTTAGCCGAAAAAGAGCTGGACCTGCACCCGACCACCGATGCTGCCGCTGCCTACACCGGCGCGGACATCATCGTGGTTTCCACCCCCACCAACTACGACCCCAAGAAGAATTATTTTGATACCTCCAGCGTGGAGGCTGTGCTGACGCTAGCCGGGCAGTATGCGCCGGAGGCGACCATCGTCATCAAATCCACGGTGCCCGTCGGGTATACCGCGTCGGTACGGAAAAAATTCCACAACCTGCATATCCTTTTCAGCCCGGAGTTTTTGCGGGAGGGCCATGCGCTGTACGATAACCTCTACCCCAGCCGCATCGTGGTAGGCTGCCCGGCGGGGGACGGGGAACTGGCCGCCCGTGCCCATACCTTTGCGGGGCTTTTGCAGCAGGGGGCCATCAAGCAGAATGTGGATACTCTCTTCCCGGGCCTGACCGAGGCCGAGGCCATCAAGCTGTTTGCCAACACCTACCTGGCCCTGCGTGTGGCCTATTTTAACGAGCTGGACACCTACGCCCAGGTGCGCGGCCTGAACACCCGTGACATCATTGACGGCGTCTGCCTGGACCCGCGCATCGGCAACCACTATAACAATCCGTCCTTTGGTTACGGCGGCTACTGCCTGCCCAAGGATACCAAGCAGCTGCTGGCAAACTATAACGATGTACCGCAAAATCTGATGCAGGCCATCGTGGACTCCAACGCCACCCGCATGGACTTTATTGCCGAGCAGGTGCTCTCCCGCGAGCCGAAGGCCGTCGGCATCTACCGCCTGACGATGAAGGCGGGCAGTGATAACTTCCGCCAGTCCAGCATCCAGGGCGTTATGCGCCGCCTGCGGGCCGAGGGCATGCCGCTGGTTATCTATGAGCCGACGTTGAAAGAGGATACTTTCTACGGCGACCGCGTGGAGAAAGATCTGGAAAAATTCAAGTCCGAGTGTGATGTGATCCTCGCCAACCGCGCCGCCCCCGAGCTGGCCGACGTGGCCGGGAAGGTGTATACGAGAGATTTGTATAGCCGGGACTAAATAATGATAATACGCAAAAAAGCTGCACATCTGTGCGGCTTTTTTGCGTTAAAGGCTCCCTCTGTGAGGGGGCCTTCCTGCTTATTTACTCCGATATTTCGCCAATGTCCTCAGCACTACCTCCGGCTCCAGCGGTTTGGTCAGGTGCTCGTTCATGCCGGCTTCGTAGGCACGGCGGCGGTCTTCCACAAAGGCGTTGGCAGTCATGGCCAGGATGGGGATACTGCCCGCGTCGGGGCGGTCCAGCTGGCGGATGGCCCGGGTGGCCTGGTAGCCGTCCATCACCGGCATCATCACGTCCATGATGATGGCATCAAAGGTGCCGGGGGCGCTGGCGGCAAACTGGTCCAGCGCGTCCTGCCCGTTGACGGCCTTTGTCACCGTGACACCGGCGTTCTCCAGCACAAACACGGCGATCTCTATGTTCAGTTCGTTGTCCTCGGCCAGCAGTACGTGCATGCCCTCCGGCGTGGCGGCAGGCAGGGCGGCGGTTTCCTCTACCCGCGGGGCAGTGCTGGAGTCGATGGCAAAGGGAATCGTGATGCAGTAGGTCGTGCCCTCCCCTAGCTTACTGCGGCATTCTATCGTTCCGTCCATCTTCTCCACCAGACTTTTTGTGATGGCCATGCCCAGTCCCGTGCCGTTGTAGGAGGTGCGGGCGTCGCTGTGCTCCTGGGTGAACGGCTCGTAGAGGTGCTTCTGGAACTCCTCACTCATGCCAATACCGGTGTCGGCGCAGATAAACTCGATCCAGGCAGTCTTGCCGTCGCTGCGCACCTCGCGGCAGGTCAGGTCAATGGAACCGTTGTCCTTGTTGTACTTGATGGCGTTGCTCCAAATGTTCATCAGCAGCCGCTTCAGGTGCAGCGGGCTGCCAATGAGTGTGGTGTGTTTGACCTCGGTGCGGTCGGTCATCGTGATGCCGCGCTCGGCGGCGGCGCGCTCCATCGTCTGGCGGATGCCGTCTTTCAGCTCTATCACGTTGAACGGGCAGCTTTCCAGCACGATCTCGCCGGATTCCAGTTTGCCCATGTCCAGCACTTCGTTCACCAGCTCCAGCAGCAGAGTCGAAGCATCCCAAATCTTGCGGCGGCACTCAGCCTGTTTGGCCAGGTCCTCGCTGTAATGGTCGCCGATCTCCACCATGCCGCGGATGCCGTTGATAGGTGTGCGGATGTCGTGGCTCATGCGCTGCAAAAACTCGGTCTTGGCGCGGTTGGCGCTCTCGGCTTTGCGGGCGGCGTCTTTCAACTGCTGCTGGTAGCTCTGCTCCCGGCGGAGCTGCTCCTCCTGGTAGCCATGCTTGAGCCGCCAGCGGATCATGATGACGATGAACAGCACCATGGCGTAGGCCACCAGCGTGAACAGCAGGTTCTTGGGCGTGGTGTCCAGCGCGCGGGTCAGCGGCATGTAGGCGTAGACGTAGTAGTCCCGCCCGCGCTCCAGCATGCAGTAGACCCACTCGCCGTCGCCGGAACCGGCCCGCACGCGGGTCATCTCGCCGCCGTGGGCGTTCTCCCGGATGCTGCGCAGCACCGGCACGTCGTCGACGTTCTGCCCGGCCAGGCCTTCGCGGTTGGCGGCAATGATGCTGTCGCCGCTGGTGACCACCAGCGTTTCCTCGGTGCCGGGATCGTAGCCTTCCAGCAAGTTCTGGATGATCAGGTTGTAGTCGGTGGCATATTCGGCGCTGGTATGATAATAAACGACGATCACGCCCGGCTCGTCGGTGCGGCCGTGGGCAGCCAGGTCCACGTAGGAGCCATCGTCCAGCCGGATGCGGGCGGTGTAGGTCTTAATGGGGAATTGGGCGGTTCCCAGCACGGTGTCCATGGTGACGTACCCGCGCAGGGCGGCGTAGTCCAGCCCGTCAGTGCTGTACTCCCGCTGGACGACGCCATGCTCGTTCATCAGGATGATGCCGGTCAGCCGCTGCTCGTAGGTATAGCGGCGCAGGTCGTCGGTGTTCAGCGTGGCCTCGCCGGTCAGGGCAATCTTGTACTGGATCTCGCGGTCGATCTGCTGGGCGTTCTCGATGACGCGCATCAGGCTTTTGGTCACCGAGGTATCGTTGAACCGGTCGTAGGCTGTACGCTGCTGTTTGACGTACTGGGTGGCATCGGTGAGGTTCTGGCTGGCCAGGTGCAGGTCACTGCGGTAGGACATCAGCCCCACCAGCGCCATCAGCCCCAGCCCCAGGCAGAGCATCAGGGGCCAGAAAAAGCGGACGGTGAAGGAAGATACTTTTCTATTCGACAAGGCCGTCCACCTCCAAAAATTTCTCGGGGTTTGCCAGATACTTGCCGATGATGGCGGCTAAAGTCCCGTCCGCCCGCATCTCATCGAGGGTGGCGGTCAGCTGCGTTTCCAGCCCGCGCACGTCGTTTTTGCCAAAGGCGACGCCCAGCCTCACCACTTGTAAAGGCTCGTCCAAAATGCGGTACTCAGTGTTGTAGTCCTGCATGTACTGCAGGATCGAGACTTCGTGGGCGGCGATGGCGTCCACGTAGCCCTTGCCCAGGGCGGTGTAGATCAGCTCCCGGTCCTCAAAGCAGTAGAGGTCCCGCAGGGCGGGCAGGGAGGCGTCGGTCAGAAACAGTTCCTCCGGCTTGGTGGTGCTCTGCACAGCCAGGGTGCGGCCCTCCAGGTCGGCAATGGTTTCAATATCGCTGCCGGGCATTACGGCCACCACCTGGCGGCTGGCCATGTAGGGGCCGGCCCAGCGGTAGTCATCCTCCCGTCCGTTGATGGTAAAGCTGCCCCACACGCAGTCAATGTCGCCGGTTTCCAGCAGCTGGGTCTTTCGCTCCCAGTCGATGATGGTAAACTCGGCGCGGTAGCCCATGCGCCGGAATGCCTCTTTGGCAAGCTCCACATCGATGCCGGTGGGGGCGCCGTCCTCGCCAATATAGTTGAAGGGCGGGTAGACATCGCTGCCCACCAAAATCGTGGGCAGGCTGCTTTCCTCACTGCTGCCGGCGGGCATATCGGCGCAGCCCACCAGCCCGGCGGCCAGGCAAAGGGCTGCCAGGAGGCAGACGATACGTTTTAGGGTGAAATTTTTCTGCATAAGGCCCTCCTAAAAATGGCACTGGTGCAGCATATAATATATAGACATATTCTACCATATAACAGTTACTGTGGTCAATTTTGAATTGCTTGTGTGGGCATAAATTGGCGTTTTGCAAAACATGAAAACCGTGCGTTTTCAAAATTTGCGGCAACTTGCTAAAAAGTGGCATTGTTAAATTCCAACACATGTGCACAACTGGCGAAGTATAAGACAAAGTAGCGAAAAATGCAGATTTTCTGTTGCAGGATCACGGACCGGATGTTATACGTAAGCGTAATATGCTTACCGTCACCACCGAGCAGGAAAAGGCACTCTACCTGCGCGCCTTTACCGCCGGCGTGCTGAACCACACCTACGGCGGGTGGAATGTTCTGCCCGATTCGGCCTACAGCGGCGAGTATGCCGGTCTGCAGGACTGGCTGGACAGCTGCCTGGAGACCAGCGGATTTTTCGGCAAGCGCAGTTATACGATGACCGAAGTTTCGGATGCCCGCGTGGAGCGCGCGTTGAGCAGCTTTTTGTGGAAATTGATCCGCAGCCGGCCCAAGCATACGCTGCTGCAGAATTTGAAGCGGGGATACCGCAGGATTTAACGACGCATAAAGACCCCCCTTGTGTAAAGGGGGCTCCGCGAAGCGGTGGGGGATTGTCCTGCCTGCGTTGCAAATCGGTCTACCGCGTAAGGTTACAATCCCTCCGTCACGGCTTCGCCGTGCCACCTCCCTTTGCACAAGGGAGGCTTTTTGTATCTATTTATATCTTTGCCTTTTTTTCGCTTCTATGTTATAATGCCTACAAAACGCACAAAGGAGAAATACGCTCATGAAATTTTCTGAGATGCCCTATCAGCGCCCGAACCTGGACGAGATCAAGGCGCAGTTTGCTGCTGTGACCCAGCGCTTTGCCGCCGCGCCTGACTACGCCGCCGCCAAGGCCGCCTTTCTGGACGAACAGACCCTGAACAAGCACGTGGACACGCTGGCCAACCTGGCCAGCATCCGCAACACCATCGATACCCGGGATGAATTCTACGATGATGAGATGAATTTCTGGAACGCTGCCACCCCGCAGATCCAGGAGTGCCAGAATACCTGGAGCGCCGCCCTGCTGGCGTCCCCCTACCGCAAACAGCTGGGCGAGGAATACGGCGAGCTGATGTTCCTCAACGCCGAGATCGCCCAGAAAGCCTTCTCGCCGGAGATCCTGGACGAGATGGCCCAGGAAAACGACCTCTCCACCCAGTACGGCAAGCTGATCGCCTCGGCTCAGATCCCCTTTGAGGGCGGCGTCTACACCCTAAGCCAGCTCTCTCCCTTCAAAAACGACCCCGACGATGCCTGCCGCCTGGCCGCCTGGAAAGCCGAGGGTGCCTGGTATAAGGAGCATCAGGAGGAGTTCGACTCCATTTACGACAAGATGGTCCACCTGCGGGACACCATGGGCAAAAAACTGGGGTACGAAGGCTACACTACCCTGGGCTACTACCGCATGGGCCGCAACTGCTACACCAAGGCTGATGTGGAAAAATTCCGCGCTGCTGTGGTGAAATACCTCGTCCCCGTGGCCGACAGCATCTACCGCGAGCAGGCCAGGCGCCTGGGCAAGCAGTACCCGATGAACGCCGCCGACAACGCCCTGATGTTCCGCAGCGGCAACCCCAAACCCTGCGGTGATGCCGATGCCATCGTGGCTCAGGGCAAAAAGTTCTACGAGGAGCTGTCCCCCGAAACCGCCGAGTTCTTCCACAAGATGCTGGACGACCAGCTGATGGACCTGCTCTCCACCCCCGGCAAGGCGGGCGGCGGCTACTGCACCAGCCTGGATGATTACGAAGTGCCGTTTATTTTTGCCAACTTCAACGGCACCCAGCACGATGTCGAGGTCGTCACCCACGAGGCCGGTCACGCCTTTGCCGCCTATATGAACCGCAAGCGCATCCCCTACTCCACCGTATGGCCCAGCATGGAGGGCTGTGAGGTCCATTCGATGTCGATGGAGTTCCTGGCCTGGCCCTGGGCCGAGGGCTTCTTTGGCAAGGATGCCCGCAAGTTCCGCTACAGCCATCTGGCCGGGGCGCTGACCTTCATCCCCTACGGCACGATGGTGGACCACTTCCAGCATATCGTCTACGAAAAGCCGGATATGACCCCGGCCCAGCGCCACGAGACCTGGAAGGAGCTGGCCGCCATCTACCAGCCCTGGATGCGCCTGGACGGCGAGATCCCCTTCTATGGTGCGGGCGAGTACTGGCAGCGCCAGATGCACATCTACCAGAGCCCGTTCTACTACATTGACTACTGCCTGGCGCAGACCGTCAGCCTGCAGATCTGGGCGCTGATGCAGAAGGACCGTGCCAACGCATGGGACCACTACATGGCCTACACCCGCCAGGGCGGCAGCCGTGTGTTTACCGAGCTGCTGAAAAACGCCGACCTGGTCAGCCCCTTTGAGGAAAGCTGCCTGCGCGGCGTCTGCGAGACCGCCAAGGATTGGCTGGACCACTATGACCTGACGGGGCTGGAATAATGGCGGACCGCAAAAAGAAGCGCGCCTATCTGGACGACTTTGAAAAAGACCTGAACGGCAACTACCAGTATCGCGGTGCGCACTACCATTATAAAGGTACAAAATCCCGCGGCCGGGCACTGGCCGGGCTTTGGGTCTTGTGCGGCGGTGGGGCCGCGCTGGTAGTGGCGGCGGGCTTGGTGCCCGGCGCGACCGCCTATGCGCCGTTCTGGCTGCTGCTGCCTTACATGGCGGGCCTGCTGGCGGCGGTGTATGCCGTCTACCTGCTGGTGCGGCTGACCGCCGCGGGGGAACCGCTGCGGGCGTATATTCATGAGCAGACCGTTCTGAAACTGCCGGGCAGCTGCACGCTGGCGGCTGTACTTGCCGGAATTACAGCTGCCGCCCAGCTGGTACAGCTGGCAGTCAGCAGGCAAAACCTGCCTGCGCGTATCCTGTTTATCCTGCTGCAGGCAGCAGCAGCCGGTGCCTTTGCAATAGAAAACCATCAATTTAAAGCGCTAAAGTACGAAAAGCAGGAATAATTATACAGAATTATTGATAAATATAATATGTAGCAATGTGAAAAAAGCGGGCAGCTGTGCAGCTGCCCGCTTTTTGGTACGGGGCACAATAAAATCAAGTCCTTTCTTTGCCAAAAAAATATCACAAATTTCGGTAAATGCCACAAAAATAGAACTTTTAAGTTGACATTTTACGCAATCTCAGGTACTATATAAGATAAGCCATTATCGACAAGTGTACACTGTATGAATAGACAGTCATCGGAAAGGGAATTCCCTTTCCCGTTATGGCCGCTGGGGAGCGGCCATAATGACTTGCCGATAGGGCAAATTTTAGGAGGTTTTGTACACATGAAAAACGCAAAGCAAGCCATTGCGCTGGCATCTGCTGCGGCCCTGAGCCTGAGCATGCTGGCCGGCTGCGGCAGCTCCGCTTCCTCCGCTGCATCCAGCGAAGCCGCAAGCACTGCCACCGCCGAGGCGACCACTTCCACCAGCGACGGCACCCTCGTCCTGGCAGAGACCGGCTTTGAGGGTAAGTTCAGCCCCTTCTTCGCCGCTTCTGCCGCTGACCAGGATGTCATCGACCTGACCCAGCTCGGCCTGCTGGGCGCCGACCGTAAGGGCGAAATGATCCTGAACGGCATCGAGGGCGAGACCCGCGAGTACAACGGCACCGATTACACCTACTATGGCACCACTGACTGCGTTGTCACCGAGAATGACGACGGCACCGTTACCTATGACCTGAAACTGCGTGACGACCTGAAGTTCTCTGACGGCGAGCCTGTCACCATCGACGACGTTATCTTCTCGATGTATGTATTCCTGGATCCGACTTATGACGGTTCTGCCACCATGTACTCCACCCCCATCGTTGGCCTGGAGGAGTACCGCAACTCTATGTCCACCCTGTCTAAGCTGATCGCTGAGGCTGGCGAGGATAACACCGACAATACTTACTTCACTGCTGACCAGCAGAAGGCTTTCTGGGACGCTGTCAACGACGGCGGCGTGAAGTTCGCCCAGGAGATCGTTGACTACATGACCGAGAACGGCGGCGCTACCGATGTTGCCTCCGCTGCTGCCGGCTGGGGCTTCGACCTGGCCGATGGCGCTACCGCTAAGGATTTCTTCCTGGCTATCGGCGCCCAGTACGACTGGAACTTCTCCGCTATGGAAGCCGAGACTGCTGGCTCTGCCCTGTCTGACCTGATCCCCGAGGAAGTTTACAACTACTCCACCACTGGTGTCACCGTTGGCAACAACGTGCCCAACGTTGCCGGTATCGTTAAGACCAGCGACTACAGCATGACCCTGACCACCACCGAGCTGTCCACCACCATGATCTATCAGCTGCAGATGCCCATTGCTCCTCTGCACTACTATGGTGATGCTTCTCTGTATGACTACGACAACAACTCCTTCGGCTTTGTCAAGGGTGACCTGAGCGGTGTCCGCTCCAAGACCAGCGCTCCTCTGGGCGGCGGTATGTTCACCTTCAACAAGTACAGCGACGGCGTTGTTTACCTGGATGCCAACCCCGACTACTTTGACGGCGCACCCAAGATCGCTCACGTCAACATGAAGGAGACCCAGGAGGCCGATAAGATCACCGGCGTTCAGGCCGGCACCATCGACATTTCCGATCCTTCCTACTCTCTGGAAGTTGCTGACCAGATCGCCGACATCAACGGCGTCGAGGGCGAGGATGGCCCCGTCATCACCACCCGTCTGAAGGACTTCCGCGGCTACGGCTACATCGCCCTGAGCGCCAAGAACGTCAATGTTGGCGGCGACCCCGCTTCCGAGGCTTCCAAGGACCTGCGCAAGGCCATCATGACCGTTGTGGCTGCTTACCGTGATGAGGGCATCGACTCTTACTACGGCGACACCGCTACCGTTATCAACTACCCCATCTCCAACACTTCCTGGGCCGCTCCTTCCGTTACCGATGACGGCTACAAGGTTGCTTACTCCACCGACGTGGACGGCAACGACATCTACACCTCTGACATGAGCAGCGAGGACAAGTACCAGGCTGCCCTGCAGGCCGCCCTGGGCTACTTCGAGGCTGCCGGCTACACCGTCGAGAACGGTCAGGTTACCGCTGCTCCTGCCGGTGCCAAGATGGAGTATCAGGTCAACATCGGTGCCGGCGGCAACGGCGACCACCCCACCTTCCAGACCCTGACCAACGCGGCAGCCGCCCTGAAGACCATCGGCTTCACCCTGACTGTCAACGATATGGCCAACGCTTCTGACCTGTTCGCTTCCTATCAGTCCGGCGCTGCCGAGGGCTGGGTCGCTGCCTGGCAGTCCACCAATGACCCCGATATGTACCAGCTGTACCACAGCCAGGGCGCTACCAACTACTACGCCATCAACGACACTGACCTGGACGAGCTGATCATGGCTGCCCGCGCGACCACCGACCAGGAGGTCCGCAAGACCATGTACAAAGAGGCCATGGAGATCATCCTGGATTGGGGCGTCGAGCTGCCCGTCTACCAGCGCAGCGAGGCTACGATCTTCTCCACCGAGCGTGTCAACATCGACACCATCGCGAAGGATCAGACCCCGTACTGGACCTACAAGTCTGAGCTGAACAACACCGAGCTGAACTGAGTTAAGTTCACCCTGCGTTCTGCTTAAACAGCAATAAATAGCGACCGTTCCGGCGCTTTATAACGCCGGAACGGTTGCTGTGTCTAAACTTATTCAAGCAGTTTGGATACAAAAACAGCCATACTATGCACATTCGGCCATAATATGGTTGTCCCACTCCCCCGCAGGGGGTCAGCCCTTGCGGGGGACGGGGATGCCCATATTCCGGCATATCCCTGCAAAAATCCCTGCATAAAAACAAACGCGGCCCCGCCGTGCAAGGAAGGAACGAAACACCCGTGCGAAATTACATCATCAAGCGTATCGCGCAATCGGTATTGATCCTGTTCTGTGTCATGTTCATTATCTACGCGCTGATCCGCTGCCTGCCCAGCTCTTTTGCCGAGACGATGGCAATGCAGCTGGCCCAGGCACCCGGTGCCAAACCCTATGAGGAATGGCTGGCCCAGCTGAATGCCTCCTACGGCCTGGATCTGGACATTGTGCCCGGCTTCTTCACCTGGCTGTCCAAGGCCATCGTCGGCAACTTTGGCGACAGCTGGAAGTGGAATGTCCCTGCTACCCAGAAATTCCAGGAAGTGGTCGGCCTGTCTGTCATTATGGGCGGCATCTCCTTTGTGCTGTCCATCATCATTGCGGTGCCCCTGGGTATTCTGGCTGCCACCAAGCAGTACAGCCGTACCGACTACGTTATTACCGCGGCCGCACTGGTCGGCATCTCTCTGCCCACTTTCTTCTTTGCTACGCTGCTCAAGCTGCTGTTCTCTGTCAAGCTTGGCTGGTTTGACCTGTACGGTCTGGTCGGGCGTGACTATGCCCAGCTGGA
>ERZ773241.2361-NODE-2361-length-15354-cov-2.784365_pt1 | contig 15354 bp, 14 predicted proteins | sample MGYA00580989_ERZ773241 | MGnify/ENA primary metagenome ERZ773241 (study PRJEB29015, sample SAMEA2737804) | human gut metagenome | biome: human gut; feature: human-associated habitat; material: faeces | place: China | collected 2012 ... | reverse complement strand
AGGCACCGAGGCGTCGCATTCTTCAGATGGTTCAACCCTTAAGTTAGCGCTTATGGGCCTGCGCCCCACATCTGAATCAGAAATGCATATTGGCTGTGAGCAAGAAGGTTCTTGGCTCGCCCGGGTGATAACGGTAGCCGCTCTTGTTGATTGAGGCGACGTAATCGGTATCAAACAGGTTGTAAACGTTTAGCTGGAAGTCGAGATTGCGATTAACCCGATACCCCAGTTTAGCGTCGGCGACCCAATAACCTTCGGTAAACGCTGGCGTTCCCACCGCGCCGTCTGAACCTTTATGCATACTGCCGATATAGCGTGCGCCCGCGCCAACAGAGATATCGTCGGTTGCCTGATATTGGCTCCATAAGGTGAAGGCGTGCTCCGGGGTATACGGCAGCGATGAGGAACCATCCTGGGCAACATCTTTGCCGTTTTTGATGGTTGCTTTTTGCTGGGTATAGCCGCCAATCACCTGCCACGCGGGAGTGATATTCCCGGCCACGGATATCTCATAGCCTTCGACGCGTTTCTTACCGTATTGCGAGTAAGTTCCGTCATCATTTTGCTCAACTTCATTTTCGATATCAGTGCGGAACAGCGCGGCGGTGAGCAACAGACGTTTATCCAGAACCTGCCATTTGGTGCCAATCTCGCTGGTGTTGGCTTTTTGCGGTTTAAAATCGGTGCGGTTGGCACTGTTACCGCTGCCAGACTGCGCAAGGGCGAAGTTGTTGCCGCCCGGAGGCTGCTGGGAAACGGCATAGTTAATATAGACATTGCCGTTTTCCGTCAGGTGATACAGCGCCCCGGCTTTCCAGTTCATCAGATTGCCCGACTTGGCGGTGTCGACGGTGGTGACCGGAGAACCTTTTGCCACACCAGTTGGGCAGGTGATGGCACCGCGTCCGCTGCCGCCGCAGGCGGTGGCACTGTCATATTCAGTATGATAATTATCCAGACGGATCCCGCCGTTCAGCTCAAAATCACGGGTGATTTGCAGCGTATCAAAGGCGTAAATTGCGAAGGTATCCGTCTGACCATTGGCGTTTGCGCCGTTGCGCGTCAGGCCGCCGGGATGAATGCTGCTGTCAGGATGATAAATATTTACCGCGGGTAACGTCACCGGATTAACGCCGTAGTTAGTCTGCGTTTCACGGGTAAATTCCACGCCGGTACTGACATCATGACCGATAGAACCGGTATAGAACGTCGAGGTCAGGTTGGTCTGGTTGGTGAGAATTTTATTACTCACATCTTTGGTATTCGCCGTGCGTGACCAGGTCCAGCTATTCACATCGCTGGTGGGCTGAGTAATATTCGACGCCCCGCCCATAATCGCCGTCATCAGGTAATCCTGCTTTACGCGCGACCAACGGGTAGTATTGCGAATGGTGGTGTTATCGTTGATGTCGTGCTCAAAACGCATGGTGGCGGTGTCGGTGGTCGAATCGTCGTAATCGGAATCCGTGCCGTAAAAGTTATGAGTATCAACTTTTCCGGAATGATTCAGGGCCGCCGTTCCCGCAGATGGGGCAGAATAGCCCGGCAAACCGATGGTCGGAATGCCGCCGTCTGGCGTGTTGTGCTGGGTGACATGCAGATAATTAAGATACAAACGATTCGCTGTACCAAGGCCAAAAGCGACAGAAGGGGCGACGCCGTAACGCTCATTTTTGACTTTGTCGCGTCCGGCATCGTGCGTTTTTTCGCCCATTACATTCAGGCGCACCGCGGTGGTATCACCAATGACCTGATTGACGTCCAGCGTGCCGCGGCGGAACCAGGCGCTGCCAATACTGGCGGAAGCGTCAATGCCTGAATCATTGCGCGGCTGCTTGCTGATCATATTGATCGAGCCCGTCGGTGCGCTGCGCCCGTAGTCGGTGCCGGACGGCCCTTTAATCACTTCGACCTGCTCGGTATTGAAGGTGTCGCGCGAGACGCTGCCGATATCGCGAATGCCATCAATATAAATACTGTTAGAGGTATCGGCACCACGCATATAAATGGCGTCGCCAGTGGTGGAGTTACCGTTCTCACCCGCAAAAAACGCACCCACGCCGGGGACGTTTTTGAGCGCGTCGGTAAGGTTGGTTGCGCCCTGATCTTTAATCACTTGTTCAGAAATTACCGTCATCGTGCGGGTAGTATCCGCTACCGGACGCGAGAATTTCGGATCGGCAGATTGTTGTGGCGCATAAAGCGAAGGCGTTGATGCTTCGACAACCAGCGTGTCATCCGCGTTAGTTTGCCCTTCGGCGGCGAGTGCCTGAGCCACAGGCGTGATGCCAATACAAAGACCGGCAAAGAACGTGAGCGAATGAAATTGTCTGGCAGGGAAATTGCGATTGTTTTCCATTTTGCAGGTGACTTTTTCTTATATGTTGAAATTTTCACTGCCACGAGAAAGCCTCTCTGCGGATGCGATGCCACTGTTAATCCCGTGATAGTGCTCGTGAAAGTGATAATAATTTTGATAAGCATTATCACTTGGAGCGATTTTCTATCACCCATTGCGCGAAAAAGAAATACATTTATTTACATTGAGTTCATATTTGATGTTTTTTGATTACAAAACAGACGAAAACTGCATCCAGAGGCGAATGCAGTTACGTTGGTGGGGTTATTTGTAGATGGTTGCAGTACCGAACATCTGGTCATTTCCGCCTGCGGAATTAATGACATAACCTTTCGCGCCTTGTTCGCGCGCTTTTTCTGCCAGTTTATCCTCCAGATCGCTTAGGTTTGATGCGCCAGTTGCCGAAACGGTACCGGCGGGCCGTAGCTGACCGCTGTCCAGGTTACTCATCGGTTGCGCGGCATAAGCCGTGAGAGAGATTCCGCTCAGGACGGTGGCAATCAGTAGTGTGAGGCACTTTTTCATAATGACATCCTCATAAATACAACGGGTAGTGCCTGATAAGTGTAGGTCGCCTGCGCGATGCAAATGACGCAAAAAATTGACAGAGATGTGCTTATTTTTTGAACGATATATTTTTACAAAATAAGACAAATCAATGACATGCATAATGCTGATTTTTATGATGAATTGCCATAAACCATAGCCATGTTAAGGTTTTGGGGAATGATAAACGCAGCCAGATATTTACCCTGTCGCGTTATGCGGGTATCTTACGCCGCTGCTTAAAGGAGAATGCTATGTCCGCCCAGAAACCGGGGTTGCATCCGCGCAACCGTCATCACAGCCGCTACGATCTCGCCACGCTTTGTCAGGTCAATCCTGAACTCAGGCAATTCCTCACGCTTACACCCGCCGGGGAGCAAAGCGTAGACTTTGCCAATCCGCTGGCGGTGAAGGCGCTCAATAAGGCGTTGCTGGCCCATTTTTACGCCGTAGCGAACTGGGATATCCCCGACGGTTTTCTCTGCCCGCCAGTACCGGGCCGGGCGGATTATATTCATCACCTTGCCGATTTACTGGCAGAAGCAAGCGGAACAATTCCAGCGAATGCCAGCATTCTGGATATCGGCGTTGGTGCGAACTGTATTTATCCGCTGATTGGCGTACATGAATATGGCTGGCGTTTTACCGGTAGTGAAACCAGCAGCCAGGCGTTAAGCAGCGCGCAGGCGATCATCAGCGCTAATCCGGGGCTTAATCGCGCCATTCGTCTGCGTCGGCAAAAAGAGAGTGGGGCGATTTTTAACGGCATCATCCATAAAAACGAGCAATACGACGCGACCTTGTGTAACCCGCCATTCCACGATTCCGCCGCTGCGGCACGGGCAGGTAGTGAGCGTAAACGCCGTAACCTGAGGCTGAACAAAGACGATGCACTGAACTTTGGCGGCCAGCAACAGGAGTTGTGGTGTGAAGGCGGTGAAGTCACCTTTATCAAAAAGATGATTGAAGAGAGCAAAGGCTTCGCGAAGCAGGTGATGTGGTTTACATCACTGGTATCTCGTGGTGAAAACTTACCGCCGTTGTATCGTGCCCTGACGGACGTGGGCGCGGTGAAGGTGGTTAAAAAAGAGATGGCCCAGGGGCAAAAGCAGAGTCGCTTTATTGCCTGGACCTTTATGAACGACGAGCAGCGCCGCCGTTTTGTCAATCGCCAGCGTTAAAGCGTTGGTTCCCCCGGCGGCAACGGTTCAGCCGGGGTCGCGCCCGGAGCAGGCAGCACCTGATAAGTCTGCACTGGCGCGCGAACGCCCGCCAGGTCGAAATGTTTTTTCACCTGGCTGTCGAGGGCAAAGCGTACCGTCCACTGTTTGAGTGGCAGCGTGGTGAACGAAACACGCAGTGTAAACGCGGTATTGCTTAAGCCGACAATCCCGGCAAAATTCGGTTCACCAATAATCAGCCCGCGAATTTCTTCGTTTTCCATTAATTCCGCTACCGCATCTTTCAGTGCCTGATTGGCTTTATCAGCATCTTCATGGCGATCAACATCATAATTTGCCACCACCGAACCAATGCCGCGGACAAAGTTAGCAAAGGTGGTTATCGAAGACCACGGAATGATGTGATACGCCCCGGTATCCTGTCGTACGCCCACGGAGCGAATCGACATCCGTTCCACTGTGCCGGTCAACGGCCCGATAGTCACCAAATCTCCAGTGTTCATGCCGTTTTCAAACTGAATAAATACCCCGGTGATAATATCTTTCACCAGCGTTTGCGAACCAAACGAGATAGCCAGACCTAATGCCCCGGCACCTGCCAGCAATGGCGCGATATTGACGCCGATTTCCGACAACACAATCATGATGGTGATGGTACTGATAATCACCGCCAGCGCGTTACGAAACAGCGTAAGCAGGGTACGCGTGCGGGCGCTGGGTAGCGGGCGGCCATGAATATCCGAAGCCAGCCGGTTTTCGATCAAACTGGCGAGCACCGTCCAGCCAACCGCCGAGAAGAAAAGAATGAGTGCGATACGGATCAGGATATCTACGGTTTTCTGCCCCGCGCCGTTTTGCAGCCAGTTCCAGAAATCGAACAATCCCCATGCGCTCAACAGCAACATTACCGCCACGCAGACTGTCAGAATACGCGCCGTTTTCAGCGCCGCCGAAAGCCAGCCGTTCAACCGTTTTTGCAGCTCCGGATAGTTACGCTGAGTATGTGGCGAGAGAGTGATGGTTTTCGCCAGCCAGCGGGAAAACATACCGGAAACAAACGCTGCGATACCAATAATCGCCAGGCTGCGCACCGTTGCACCCATCATAAATTTCAGGCTGTTGCCCGGATCGAACAACGAAAAGAAAAACAGCACGATAAAATCAGCGCTTGCCAGCCAGTGCCACACCAGCGCAAAGGCGCGGATAAACAGGCTGAAAAAGGCCAGCGAATGCTCCGCGAAGTTGAGCAAATGCTGGGTAATCTCTTTTTTATTACGAAAGATCAGGTACAACGCCCAGACGGTCATGCACAGCATAATGATGACGTTCGCTAGCGCACCGATTTGCACATTCACCTGATTAGAGATAATCGGCACAGCCACAATCAGGCCATAACCTATCAAACTGCTTAACCAGCTCAGGCGACGACTCCAGTAACGGGCGCTCTCGTCCTGAATCGTGAACGGGCGCAGCTCCGCCACGTTTGGGCAAAAAATCAGGCGTAGTACGGCTTTGAAAAATTCAATGAGGGCAAAGGCGTTGAGAAACAAACTTTGTTGGAAAGCGATGGTGCGACTGCCTGCATTCAGGTTGTCGCTTAATACCTGGCCGACAAATAATGTCAGGGCCAGTAACAGCAGGTCGATAATAAACGCCCCGATAATCATCGCCGGAAGCTGCAACCAGTTGCTGCGCTCACGATTTTTTTGCCGCGCCCACTGACCCATTTTGCGATACAGCGGCAGTGCGCACAGGCGAATCAGCCAGTAAAAACCAAACACTAATACCGCTAACATTGAAAAATGGGTCAGCGCATTGCTGAAGGTTTGTGGATTAAACGGCTTATGCGGGGAGCCGGTGATATTGCGATAAAGTTGCCCGAAGCGGGCGGAAAGGGCTTCACCATAATGGCGGCTGACTTCGGTGACCTTTTGCAGCACGGTTTGCTCTTCAACCAGCGTCGGCGGCACGATCTTCGGTACGGGTTCCGCAGGGGGCGTCGCGGCGACGGTGCGCAACTGGTCGATCAACTCTTTACGCGAGGTGTCATTATCCAGCACATCCGCCAGTGCGCCATAGGCCGCTTTTTTTTGTTCGATATCCGGTTCCGGGGCCGGTTCAGTCGTTGAGTCCGTTGTCGTTGTGGTTGTAACGCCGGGTATGGATACCGTGGGCAGGTGCGCCCAGCAGGCAGAAGAGGATGAACAGGATCCACCGCATGACTCCTCCAGTGAGAAAATAGAGCAAAAAGATAAGTATAGATGCTGGAGGAGGGGCGATTTTAAATGAGAGGAATCTGGTGTGCCTCCCTTTCGGGTGAAAGGGAGGAAGGGATATTAAGCAGGTTGCTGACAACGTGCGGGCTTTTTTGCCGGATGCGGCGTGAACGCCTTATCCGTCCTACAAGTTCATGCAATTTTAATAAGTTGCCAGATATCCTGTAGGCCTGATAAGCGTAGCGCATCAGGCAATGTGTCTTATTAAGAGACGTGCTGCAAAAATTCCTGCAAGCGCTGGCTCGGCGGGTTCTTGATCAACACCTGCGGATTGCCATCTTCCGCAATCCGGCCTTTGTCGATAAAGATCAGCCGCGAAGCTACTTTCTCGGCAAAACCGATTTCGTGGGTCACGATCACCATCGTCATCCCTTCTTCAGCCAGATCCTGCATAACCTTCAGCACTTCATGGCGCAGTTCCGGGTCAAGAGCGGAAGTCGGTTCATCAAACAGCATCATTTTCGGCTTCACCGCCAGCGCGCGGGCAATCGCCACACGCTGCTGTTGACCACCAGAAAGTTCGGAAGGGTAGTGATGTGCACGTTCTGCCAGACCGACTTTCGCCAGCAGCTCACGTGCCAGTTTTTCCGCCTCTTCTTTGTTCGCGCCACGCACGCGTAGCGGGCCAAACATGACGTTTTCCAGCGCTGTCAGATGCGGGAAGAGGTAAAACTGCTGGAACACCATACCTGCTTCCTGGCGAATCAGGCGCTCGTCAACTTTCGGATCGTTAACCTTCAGGCCATCGACAATCAGATCGCCGGAGGTGATTTCTTCCAGTTTGTTGATGCAGCGCAGCAGGGTCGATTTACCGGAACCGGACGGCCCGATAATCACCACGACTTCGCCCTGGGCAATGTTCAAATCGATATTGTGCAGCACCTGGGTTGGGCCAAAGTGCTTGGAGACGTTTTTAAATTCAATCACAGGATTTTCATCCTTCTTTCCAGACGACGCAGAATAAAGCTCAGCACCAGGGTAATAATCAGATAGAACACCGCCACGGCGCTCCAGATCTCAAGGGCGCGGAAGTTACCGGCAATAATTTCTTGCCCCTGACGGGTCAGTTCCGCCACGCCGATCACAATAAACAGCGAGGTGTCTTTAATGCTGATGATCCACTGGTTACCCAGCGGCGGCAGCATACGACGCAGTGCCAGCGGTAAAATGACGTAGCGAATGGTTTCCCAACGTGAAAGACCGAGCGCCAGTCCTGCTTCACGAAAACCTTTGTGGATAGACAGCACCGCACCACGCGTGATTTCCGCAATATACGCGCCGGAGTTGATCATGATGGTGACCACCGCCGCAGTAAATGGGTCGATGCGTAAGTCGTTAAACGCCATCGGCAGGGCGAAATAAATAAACATCACCTGGACGACGATAGGTGTGCCGCGGATCACTTCAATAAAGACCAGCGCGACGTGGTTGGCTATCCAACCTCCGAAGGTGCGTGCAAAACCTGCCAGCAATCCGATTACCAGACCGCCTGCCAGACCGAGGACCGAAATCCACAGGGTCATTTTGGCACCTTCAATCAGAAGCGGAATGGCAGGCCAGATGGCACTCCAGTCAAACTGCATATGTTGTTCCTGTTACCGTGGTGTAAATAATCAAATTCAGGGTAATTAATGGCCCCGGAGCGGGTTTGCGCCCCTCACCCTAATCCTCTCCCCATAGGGGAGAGGGAACTGCCAGTGCGTTTTACAGGTGTAGCGTTATTATTTCGGTTCAGTACCGAACCATTTTTTGTAGATTTCGTTGTAAGTTCCGTTCTCGCGCAGGGTTTTCAACGCGCCGTTGACTTTGTCACGCAGCTCGTCGCTACCTTTCGGGAACGCAATACCGTATTGCTGCGCTTCCAGAGAGTCACCTACCGCTTTGAACTGACCGTTACCGGCGGTTTTGATGAAGTACAGAATGTTTGGCGTATCGTGCAGAACGGCGTCTGCGCGGTTGGTGCCCAGTTCCATATAGGCGTTATCGATGTTCGGGAACTGACGCAGATCTTTAGTTTTGATGTTTGCTTTCGCGTAATCAACGGAGCCAGTACCGCTCTTCACAGCAACCACTTTCCCGTCGAGATCTTTCACGCTTTTCACATCGTTATTGTTAGCTTTCACCATCACTAACAGGCCGCTTTTGTAGTAGCCGTCAGAGAAATCGATCGCTTTTTTACGCTCGTCGGTGATGGTAATGCCCGCCAGCGCCAGATCGACGTTTTTGGTTTGCAGTGCCGGAATGATCCCACTGAAATCCATCGGCTTCAGTTCGTAATCCAGCTTCAGCTCTTTAGCGATGGCAGCCCACAGATCAACGTCAAAGCCCACATATTTATCGCCCTGTTTAAATTCAAACGGAACGAAGGCGGTATCCGTCGCGACAACTAATTTTTTATCCGCGGCATGAGAAGAAACCGCAAAAGCCAGGGTCAGTGCAGCCAGTGAAACTTTTAATACAGACTTCATAGCATTTCCTTTTTTCTATCCACGGGACGATCCCCTGCGTGACATTCACATATATGAAAAAATCGTGCCAGTTTTGCAACTCCTTGATTTTTCGAGATGCGGCAAAAACGTGATGCACGATTTATAGGGCAATACCCTGAAGATGCACCATTCTGGGGCGCCAAACTGGTGCGCTAAAATTGTGCACTCAACACAGTGATTATTTAGCGTAAAACCTGATGAAAAAACAATCTTTATGTAACGATTGTGTGATGATGTGGATACAAAAAATTTACTTAATCAGCTGGAGATAGCAGATGGATGCACTAAATAAGTGCGTTGAGGTGGGCTGCAAAACAAAACGGCCTCCTGTCAGGAAGCCGCTTTTATCGGGTACTAAAGTTCTGCACCATCAGCGATGGATTTATTCGATGTTAGACTCGATAAACCACAGGAATTTATCCAGGTCGCGAGACGCGGCGGTCAGGATATCTGCGGTGTCGTCATCTTTCGCTTCGCCAATCGCTTTGCGTACGTCATTAGCGACGATTGCGTAACGGTCAGCCAGTTCTTTCAGGTGATCCTGAACGTTGTGGATGTCCAGCGGGTAACTTTTCAGCGGGGTTTTGCTGTTGATAACTTGAGTGGTCCCCAGAGCTACACCGCCCAGCTGCACTGCACGTTCTGCCATGGTATCCAGATGATCGATCAGTGCGGTGCGGAAGCCATCCAGCATTTCATGTACGGCAATGAAGTTAGCGCCGCGCATGTTCCAGTGCGCTTGTTTGGTAATCAAAGAAAGATCAATAAACTGGATAACCTGGCGATTCAGCAACTCTACTGTTGCTTTTTTCTCGCTGTCGGAGACATCGTTGCGGGTATAAAGCAGATTGGTCGCTTTTGATTTAACTAATTTAGCGGTACTCATAATTTCATATCCTCTTGATGTTATGTCCCAGTAATTAACGAGACTAAGTATAGCACCGGCTATGTGTTCCGCTATTCTGGCTGTTCCTATCACACTAATAGTGGTAACAAGCGTGAAAAACAAAACTAATAAAGATTCAATGAGTTAGATATATTGATAAGAACAATTCTTATTTATCTGCTCGCCAGGAATTTTCGGAATAAATATGCTTTTGCATAATTCGATATATAAAGACGGTGTGGAGGAAAAGTAGCGAGAAATTCTGCATGGTTATGCATAACCATGCAGAAATGTAAATTTAATTAATGTCTAATTCTTTTATTTTGCTCTCTTTGCGTACTGTCAGCGTAGACCCCATTGAAGCGGCGATGATAGCGCCGAGCGCCAGTAGCTGTATGGGTGTCAGTGTTTCTCCGAGGAAAATCATCCCGGAAACGGCAGCCAGCGCCGGTTCCATGCTCATCAGCGTACCAAATGTCCGCGTTGGCAAACGGGTGAGGGCAATCATTTCCAGCGAATAAGGCAGAGCGGTCGAGAGAATAGCGACAGCCAGACCCAATGGAATAACCGACCAGTGCCAGAGTGCTTCACCAGCCTGAAGCGCTCCAATTGGCACGAAAATTAACGCTGCAATCAACGAACCAATTGCCACCGTCGCAGGGCCATGTTCCGCTCCTGCGCGTTGCCCACTTAAAATGTAAATAGCCCAACAAGCCCCGGCCCCCAGTGCCAGCGCACAGCCGGTTAAATCGACATGGGAAACGTCTTGCCCCAGCGGTAGCAGGAACCACAGACCAAGAACCGCCAGCACAACCCAGACGAAATCTACCGGGCGACGAGAAGAGAACAGCGCCACCGCCAGTGGTCCGGTGAACTCCAGCGCCACCGCAATACCCAGCGGTACCGTCTGAATAGAAAGATAAAAAAGATAATTCATCCCACCCAGCGAAACGCCGTAAAACAACAGCGGTAACCGTTGCTCTTTGGCAAAGCGCAGTCGCCATGGCTTAAAGAACGCGATGAGGATCAGCGTTCCTAATGCCAGACGCAGCGCAGTGACACCCGGTGCGCCCACCAGAGGAAAAAGTGACTTAGCTAACGAGGCTCCACCCTGAATAGACGCCATGGCAACGAGCAATATGACTATTGGTAACCAGACCGGCATTTTACGTAATGAACCAGGCATCCTTTCTCCCACAAATATCTAGACTTAAGTAAAGCGTGGAGTGTACTGGATATACCCAATGCTGGTTGAGCATTTGTTGAAAAAATTTTCCCCCGTTTTGACTAAAATGCGCCAGGATTGATGGAATCATTAGTCTGGTGATTAGGAATAATCTGGATGAATGACAGGGAAAACATGCGTAATACTTACGCAGTTCTCTGAAAAAGTGATTTAAATTTAGATGGATAGCGGTGTATGGAAACGTTCTGTTACATGAAATGGCCCGTTAGACATCACAAATCGCGAAGAGTTTCCCATTAATTTTTGATATATTTAAAACTTAGGACTTATTTGAATCACATTTGAGGTGGTTATGAAAAAAATTGCATGTCTTTCAGCACTGGCCGCAGTTCTGGCTTTCACCGCAGGTACTTCCGTAGCTGCGACTTCTACTGTAACTGGCGGTTACGCACAGAGCGACGCTCAGGGCCAAATGAACAAAATGGGCGGTTTCAACCTGAAATACCGCTATGAAGAAGACAACAGCCCGCTGGGTGTGATCGGTTCTTTCACTTACACCGAGAAAAGCCGTACTGCAAGCTCTGGTGACTACAACAAAAACCAGTACTACGGCATCACTGCTGGTCCGGCTTACCGCATTAACGACTGGGCAAGCATCTACGGTGTAGTGGGTGTGGGTTATGGTAAATTCCAGACCACTGAATACCCGACCTACAAACACGACACCAGCGACTACGGTTTCTCCTACGGTGCGGGTCTGCAGTTCAACCCGATGGAAAACGTTGCTCTGGACTTCTCTTACGAGCAGAGCCGTATTCGTAGCGTTGACGTAGGCACCTGGATTGCCGGTGTTGGTTACCGCTTCTAATCACTTTGGTGATATAAAAAATCCGCCTCTCGGGGCGGATTTTTGTTTTTAAGGTTTCGGGTCGAAAATATCGGTTCCGAGATGGTTGTAATCCACCTTCTGTAACTGGAAGTTGGTGATGTATATCGGCCCGGCTTTCTTCTCAGATATAAACGGGTATTTGATGTTAATTTCCTTCGCTTTAATCCCCGTCCACTGGGAGAAAAAGCCTAAGAAGTCATTGGCTGAGCGGCGGGCTTTAATCACACGATGCGCTTTATCGTCGCTGGAAATGACCATAAAAGGCACCTGGAAATTTTGCTGATATTTATCATCATGGGCAAGGTATTGCACGTCTTTGCCGCGCTCTTTAAAGGCCAGACCGTGGTCAGAAAAGTAAACCAGCGAGAAGCTGCTGCCGCTGTTGCGTAACTGATCGTACAGCTTGCGCAGTAAATCGTCCGTTTGCGTCATGGTATAGAGATAGCACGACGTTTCTTTCGATTGCACAAAGGTTTCGTATTTTCCTTGTGTCCTGTCGCAGGCCTGCGGATGTGAGCCCATCAGATGTAGAACAATCAGCTGCGGTTGCGAGTGCTCTTGCGCCAGCACTTGAGCGGTCATATCCAGTAACGCTTCGTCTTTGGTGTTTTTATCTGCTTCAAAATTACCTTCTTTCAGGAAGTACACTTCATCTGCTCGTTTGGCGATGCTGGCGATAGCGGTATCGTATTCGCCGATTTGCCCCTGGTTGGAAAACCACCAGGTCTGGAAGCCCGCGCGATTTGCCAGGGTGACAAAGTTATCCTGAAACTGTGGTTTGCCATCGACAACGCGATTGAGCGTTAAGCCAAGCGATTTCTGCGTGGAGCCACTGGCGGCAATGTAGTCAGCAAATATCAAACCGTTAACGCTGCTGGCAAACGGGGTATTGTCCCAGTGACCGCCAAAGGCACCGAGGGCATCGCGACGCGCGCTTTCACCGATCACCACCACATAGGTCTGATATTTCGGCTTAACGGCAGTGACCGTCCAGGTATCTTTCATTCCGGAAAGTTTTGCCATCCGTTCTTGCTCTTCAATCACCTCGTTATTATTGACGATGACATCCTTAGCAAAACGAAATACCGGATAGCCAGTATCTTTCAGTTTAAATACGCCACCCCAGGCCAGGTTTTGCACGGGAGCAACAAAAAATGTCGCCACACTGAATACCAGACACAGGCTGTCGAAGGTATTCCAGCGCGCTTTTTCATTCTCTTTTTTTCGCCTGATTGCTATTACGCCGAGCGCAAAAATAAATAAGCCGACCAGGTAGCTGTACCACGGAAAAATCGTCAGGATTTCGGTCGACTCTTCCATATTGGTGGAGTGCAATGCCAGCAATGTATTGAAATTAGGCGCGCCGTAGGCCTGAGCAAAAGGGAAATAACAAGCCGCCACCAGCGAACTGACACCGACCAGAACTTTTTGTACGCGAGGCAATGTTCGCCATAGCAAAAGCAAAATAGCCGTAAACGCAGCGGTGTAGAGCAAACTGAAGGGGTAACCTAAGCCGAGGTTAATTAATAGCGACTGTAAAAAGTAGAACGCAGTCCACGGGCTAAATACCCGGCTACGGGTAACAAGCGATTCTTTGAGGGTTAAATTCATATGCCACTATCGTAACAAACGCCATGTGCTTACCCTGGCGTCAAGGGTCAATACCTGCAAGAGTGCGTGAAGAGTGGAAAGGGGTCCGCATCCGCGAGCCGCAATATACGCAGGGCTGCAAGAAGATAGAGCGAGCCGCCGTTCAGGTCAACTACTGACGAACAAATCTTTTGCGAAGGGGATTGCAAATCCGACAAAAAGTGGGGTTTTTCAGACCAAAACGCGTTATGCCTGCATGAAAGCAGGAGTGAAGCGGCGTACCGCGACGCCGCTATTTATCGGAAGGTTTATCTTGCTGCGGTTTGTTGTTGACCATATCGCACAACATAGAGAGCAGCATTAACCGTACTTTAAAGGGAGAATGACTAAACACGCGCATACACCTCTTGAACTCATTCATAAGACCTCCTGACTTGCTAATCCCGTCGATCCTTGAGGGATGATTGCATTACATACAGATATAGCACAGGCTATATTATATAGCTATTGCTAAAACGTTAATTTTTTGTACCTTCGCAACTCTGGTTTACAATGTGCGCACGAAATGAGAACGCTATGTATGCGTCACCATAATGAGGAAGCACAATGAGTCGTCGCGCAGGTACGCCAACAGCAAAAAAAGTGACGCAGTTAGTGAACGTGGAAGAGCACGTTGAAGGGTTCCGCCAGGTCAGAGAGGCGCATCGGCGCGAGCTTATTGATGATTACGTTGAGCTGATTTCTGACTTGATCAGGGAAGTGGGGGAAGCTCGTCAGGTGGACATGGCTGCTCGTCTGGGAGTTTCGCAACCGACGGTGGCTAAAATGCTTAAGCGGCTGGCAACCATGGGGCTGATTGAAATGATCCCCTGGCGTGGCGTGTTTTTAACGGCAGAAGGAGAGAAGCTGGCGCAGGAAAGCCGCGAGCGACATCAGATAGTCGAAAATTTCTTGTTGGTGTTGGGCGTCAGTCCGGAAATCGCCCGTCGCGACGCGGAAGGCATGGAGCACCATGTTAGTGAAGAGACGCTCGACGCTTTTCGTTTGTTTACCCAGAAACACGGTGCCAAATGAGCCTGCCTTTTTTACGCACGCTGCAAGGCGATCGTTTTTTTCAGTTATTAATTCTTGTTGGTATCGGATTAAGCTTTTTCGTGCCCTTTGCACCGAAATCCTGGCCTGCTGCTATCGACTGGCACACCATCATCACCTTAAGCGGCCTGATGCTGCTGACCAAAGGTGTGGAGTTAAGCGGTTATTTTGATGTGCTGGGGCGCAAAATGGTGCGCCGCTTTGCTACGGAGCGTCGGCTGGCGATGTTTATGGTGCTGGCGGCGGCGCTGCTTTCTACCTTTCTGACCAACGATGTCGCGCTGTTTATTGTTGTTCCGCTGACTATCACGCTAAAAAGACTGTGTGAGATCCCGGTTAATCGGCTGATTATTTTTGAGGCGCTGGCAGTCAACGCTGGTTCGCTACTGACGCCAATTGGCAACCCGCAAAATATTCTTATCTGGGGACGTTCTGGTCTTTCGTTTGCCGGATTTATTGCCCAAATGGCACCGCTGGCTGGCGCAATGATGCTGACGCTCCTGCTCCTGTGCTGGTGTTGTTTCCCTGGAAAGGCGATGCAATACCATACGGGGGTGCAAACACCGGAGTGGAAACCGCGGCTGGTGTGGAGTTGTCTGGGGCTGTATATCGTCTTTCTGACGGCGCTGGAGTTCAAACAAGAGCTGTGGGGACTGGTGATTGTGGCGGCAGGCTTTGCGCTGCTGGCACGTCGCGTGGTGCTCAGTGTGGACTGGACGCTGCTGCTGGTGTTTATGGCGATGTTTATCGACGTCCATTTGCTGACCCAACTGCCAGCTTTGCAGGGCGTGTTGAGCAATGTGAGCCATTTATCCGAACCCGGATTATGGTTAACGGCAATTGGTTTATCGCAGGTGATC
>ERZ773241.2356-NODE-2356-length-15395-cov-2.619035_pt1 | contig 15395 bp, 20 predicted proteins | sample MGYA00580989_ERZ773241 | MGnify/ENA primary metagenome ERZ773241 (study PRJEB29015, sample SAMEA2737804) | human gut metagenome | biome: human gut; feature: human-associated habitat; material: faeces | place: China | collected 2012 ... | reverse complement strand
ACCTTGGCCGGTCCTAAAAGCTGCAGCGCTGCAGCTTTTAGGACCGGCCAAGGTTTGGACGACGCGTTTTATCTCAGCAGAAGAGCCGGATAAAAACGGCGTGCTCAGCGGAGATCTCTATTTAGTCGGGCACGGTGCGCCTTCCATGACGATTGAGCGCTTTTGGCTTTTGGTCGACAACCTTCGTGCTCGCGGTGTGAAAGAAATCAAGGGAAACATCATTGCGGATCGTTCTCACTTCGATGTAGCGCCGCATGATCCCTTCGCTTTTGACGGAGAAGGCAACCGTCCCTACAACCTAGGACCTGACGCCTTGATGGTGAACTCCCGCTCTTTCTTCATTAAAATCCGCCCTGATAAAGAAGCCGGCGTCGCCTACCTTTATCCCGAACCCAGAATTGCAGGCGTGAAGCTCCCTGAAAGCATTCCTCTTAGCAAAGAAGGCTGCGGCGCATGGAGAAAACAAATCAATCCGGATTTCTCCAACCCGCTTAAACCTGCGTTCAAAGGAAAGTTTCCGCTGAAATGCGGTCCGAAGGACTACTTCTACACCAGTCTCTCCGCCGATCAGTATCTTCAGGTCGTCTTTGCCGACATGTGGAAGAAAGCCGGAGGCACCTGGAAGGGAAAAGTCGTCCAAGGCAAACTCCCCGATGACTCTGACGACTACAAAGTGCTTGCCTCCTCTTACTCCGAGCCTCTGACGAAACTTGTTTACAACATGAATAAGTACAGCGACAACATCATTGCTCGCCAGCTTTTCCTCGCTTTAGCCAAAACTCAGAAAGACGAACCCAAAAACTTAGAAGGGGCCCGTGCTGCCGTCTATGAGTGGGCGGCGTCTTTAAAAATTCCTCCATCCTCTCTGAAAATTGACAACGGCAGCGGCCTCTCTCGCACTACCGCCATCTCTACCGACGCCTTCGTGACCGTTTTAAAGCACATGTGGAACGCTCCGCAGATGCCTGAGTTCGTCTCTTCGCTGCCCATCTCCGGTGTTGACGGAACCATGAGAAAAAGACACGTCGCCCAAGGCAGCGCACACGTCAAAACGGGCTATATCCAAAATGTCCGTTCGATTGCGGGGTATGTTCAAACGAAAAGCGGTGAACGCTATGCTGTTGCGGCTATTGTCAACGGCCCGTCGGCAGTCAATTCCATACCCGTTATGGACGCTGTAATCAGCTGGGTTTACGGCAGGTGATAGACTTTTCAAACATATAGATATCCTTAAAGGGAGGTAATTTCAGTATGGAAAACAAAATTGAAGCCGTAGTTCGTGAAAATGTTGACACTGCCCTCGAACAGGCTGACGAATTCCTGAAGCAGGCCTCCGCCGCTACCGGCGAAGAAGCTAAAGAGCTCCAGGCTAAGGCTAAAGAATGCCTGGCTCGTGCAAGCAGAAACATGAAGAGCTTCTATGAGAAGACTTCTGAAGAAGGCAGAGAAATTGCCGGTGAAGTTAACGACTGCGTTCGCTCTAATCCTTGGCGTGCTGTCGGTATCGCTGCTGTCGGCGGCCTCCTGCTCGGTCTTTTGGTTGCTCGCAAGTAATTCTTCCCGAGGCATTCGGAGATAGATATGTCAGATAGAAATAACGCCGTTCCCGGACTCTTCACCATCCTTAATCAGGTGGTTGACGGTTTGGCGACGCGTCTTCAAATTGCTTCTATCGAGCTCTCCGTCGCCAAAAACAACGCGGCAAAGACAGCAATTTATGCTGTTCTTGCCGCCCTTTTCGGCCTCTTTGCGCTCGTTTTTATATCGGTCGCACTTCTTGTTATTTTCTGGGAAGATCACCGCATTTTCGTTTCCTGCTGCATTGCAGGCGTCTATCTGCTCCTGTTCCTTTTCTTCTTAGGCAAAGCCCGCAACCTTGCGGCCAACATGCCTTATGCGTTTGAGGAATCCCGTCAGATCTTGGCAGCCGACGTAGCCGCTTTCCGCGCCTCTTGCAATAAGAAAGCAGGCGTCGCCGCCCAACAGCCGGTCGATCCTACCGAAGGGGAGAACAACAATGCAGGCAAATGAAGACGTTGCTCGTAAGCTTGCACAGCTGACCGTCAAGGCAGGTGAACAAAGAGCTCAGATTCAAGATGAGCTGACCTATATGCGCAGCAAACCCGCATCCGCTGTCAAAAACATCGGAGTCGACGCGGTTAAAACCATGCAGGCCCTAGGTTTAACTAATCCGAAAGTTGCCATCCCCTTGGCTCGAACGGTGTTTATTCCGGCCGCTGTGGCAATTGCAAGACTGGTTCTTAAAAACGGCAGTCCCAGACGCTATCTTGGTGCGGCACTGATTGCCGCCAGCTCATTCGGTATATTCAAAGGCATTGAATACGATGAGAAGCATCCGATTGTGAGGAAGGATCCTAAGAACCCTTCATCTAAGTAGCTTTCTCACCGCATACGAAAAGACCGCCGGAACAGCGGTCTTTTGTTTTGAGTATTTCTTTAAGGCCGGCTCACGGCCGGCCCGAAATTGTCTAGCTCTCTTTTTCCTTAACGTCATCTGCAGACGGCAGTTTGGTAATCAGGATACGGTCCAGACGGCGTCCGTCCATAACCATAACTCGGAACTCCCAGCCGTCCCATTTGACTCGATCTCCGGTACGGGGCAGACGCTCCAGAAGGAAGATCACCATGCCGGCAACCGTCGTATAGCGGTCCTTATCTTCGTCCGGCACCTCATCAATATCGAGCAAGTCTTTCAGTTCGGGAATCGGCAGCAAGCCGTCAACTTCATAGCAGTTCTCGCCCTTCTGAATGATCTGAGCGTCTTCCGGAGCATCCGGCTTAAATTCGCCGGCAATAGCTTCCAGCACATCGTGCGGCGTCACCAGACCTAAGATTGCGCCGTATTCGTCAACTACCATCGCCAACGCTGCGTCGCTCTTTCTGAAGGTGTCTAACAGCTCCATACCGGAAATAGATTCCGGAACGTAGAGTACGGGCTCGTAGTTCACCTTGAAGTTGGGTTTACCGTCATTGACCATCTGCTTTAAAAGCAGACGTGTGGTGACCACACCTCGGATATCGTCCAGACCTCCGTAGCAAACCGGAAGACGAGAATGCTGAGAGTTGAGAACTTTTTCCATATTGACTTCGCGTGTATCTTCCAAGTCCAAGTACTGGACTTCGGAACGCGGAACCATCAGGGACGCAACGGCTCGGTCATCCAAACGGAAAACATTTTTGACCATCGTGTGTTCCTGCGCGTCAATCACGCCGGCCTCTCCGCCTTCGTCGATCATGGAATGAATTTCTTCTTCCGTGATCTTTTGATCGTCCTGCTTAATGCCGAGGATCTTAAGAAGCAGCTCTGTGGAGAAAGAGAGCAGCTTCACGAAAGGCATGGCCAGGATAGCCAGCCAGTGGATGGGCTTAGCAACCAAACGGGAGATCGCGTCAGCGCCCATCTGACCGATACGTTTCGGAACCAATTCACCGATCACAATGGAGAAATACGTGATCAGAATAACCACCACCGCCATTGAAGCACCGCGAGCGGTCGCAGCCGGAATGTGAATGGTGTCTACAAGAAAATTAGAAAGCGGATCCACCAATGCCGACTCACCGACGATACCGGAAAGAATGCCGATAGAAGTAATGCCGACCTGGATGGTAGAAAGCGCTCTTGTCGGGTTTTCAGAAAGAGACAACGCAAGTTCTGCGCCGCTGGCGCCTTGATCCGCCAGCATCTGCAGTTTGCTGCGGCGAGCTGTAACGATGGAGATCTCGCTCATGGCAAAAAAACCGTTGAGGAGAATCAGCAGAATTAAACAGAGAATATCGAACCAGATACTCATGATTACTGCCTTTCGTCAAGCATTTCGATTAACCCTTGGATGGCAACGGCAACCGTCTGCTCGCGCACGCTCTGACGGTCGCCCTTGAATTCATAGCGGCCGACTTCGGCCATTTCATCTTTGCACTTCCAGCCGATAAACACAGTACCGACGGGTCTGCCCGGCATTGCACCGTCCGGACCTGCAATACCGCTGACGGCCACGGCCATGGTAGCGTTGGAGTGACGAATCGCGCCTTCAAGCATCTGCGATACGGTTTGAGTGCTCACGGCAGAGAAGCGGTCAAGAATAGACTGCGGAACATCCAGCATCTCGTGCTTCGCCTGATTGGTATAAGTCACGAAGCCTCTTTCGAACCATTCGCTCGCGCCGGGAATCGACGTGAGCGCCGCACTGATCATGCCGCCGGTAAGGGATTCGGCGGTAACCACGATCTGACCGGTACCGACAATGCGGCGGCTGAGTTCTTTGACTTTATCTTCTATTTCTTTATTCATCGCAAAATCCAAATTGGTGAAGCGGCTCCGTAGAACCCCGCCACCCAAGCCATCGAATTGATAACCAGAATGGCATAAACAGCCGCGAATATATCGTCAAGCATGACAGTAAAGCCGTTCTGACGGCCCCTATCCAGCACCGATGCGGGCGGAAGCTTAACGATGTCAAAAAAACGAAACGCGATTACGGATGAGAGCTGCCACCAGAAACCCAAAGGCGTCAGAAGCAGAACCACCCATACCGCGACAACTTCATCGACCACGATGGAGCCGTGATCGACTTTATTTAAATAAACAGTACTTTTACCGACCGAGACACATCCGAGCACAAATAAAACCAATGCCGCGGCCCAGATGAAGCTCCGTCCGAGCCACATATCCAAGAGCCAAAAGGCGCCCCACGCCGCAAAGGAACCCCAAGTTCCCGGCGCCGGTGTAATGCAGCCGGATCCGAAGAATGTTGAGATCCAAAGCCAAGGGTGTTCAAGCACTGTCTTAAAAGAAGGCGGTGTCGTTTTATAGGATTTCATGAGCCGGCTTCTCGGAAATGGTTAAATGAGGCCCCGCACGCGACCTCCGCGCCGTTTGCATCAATAACTTTTAAGGGATCCCCCGCCGGAACAATCTCGCCGATGCGGGACACACGAGTACCTGCACGCTCAGCGATTCGTTCGACTTCTCCGCGGCAATGAGAAGGTGCGGTAAAGAGCAATTCGTAATCATCTCCGCCCGACAAAATACAGCGCTGTTGGATGGCTTCGGGAAGAAGTTTCATTGCGTCGGACTTCGGAAAAGCCGGCCAGAAAAGGCGAGCTGAAACCCCGGATCGCTCCAGGATATGCTTCAGATCTCCGACCAAACCATCGGAAATATCACAACAAGCTGTGGCGGCATTTAACAAACCGGGTCCGAGCGCGACACGCGGCTCGGGCAAATCCATGCGGGAACGGAAATACCCGAAGAGCGGCTCGGCAAACGTCCAGTATCCGAAGATCTGGCCTAAAGCGGCGAAAGCATCTCCGGGCGTGCCGGAGACCCAAACGTCGTCACCCACTCGGGCACCGGCTCGCGTCAGTCCTTTGCCGGCCGGCAGTTCGCCCATCGCAGTTATAGAGATGGCGGTATAAGGCGCCTGTCCCGGCCTGACGAATGATTTAACGGTGTCTCCGCCGCGCAGCGGACAGTTAAAGCGCCGAGCCTCCTCCATAAGACCTTTGGAAAAACCTTCCAGCCAGTTCACGTCGATGCGAGGCAGGGAAATAGAGAGGAAAAATGCTTTCGGCTCGGAACCGGCCGCGGCAAGATCGGATAAATTCACAGCAAGCGCTTTGCGGCCAACCGTGTAAGGAGAAGCATTTTCTAAAAAATGCGATCCGAGCGCCATCATGTCGGCCGTCACAGCCAAACGCATCGGCCCGATGTCAAGAAACGCACAGTCGTCCCCTGCGCCTTGTGAAGGCCACGCAGACGGATAAAAAGAGCGATCCGTAAAAAAACGGGATATGACTCCGAATTCATCAAGCGGATTCGGAGTCATTGTACAGGCAGGGTGCTCAGGCATTTTTGCCTTTTACAACCTCGTAGGGACGAAGCTCGGGAACCATCTTGTCCAGAACTCCGTTGACATATTTAAAGCCGTCGGAACCGCCGAAACTCTTTGCCAGTTCCACTGCCTCATTGATCACAACGCGATAAGGCGTCGTCGTATTTTTAAGCTCGTATGTGCCGATTAAAAGAATGGCTCTTTCAATCGGAGACAATGACGTCACTTCACGGTCAATATGAGGAGCGTAGCTCGCCTCAAGAGACGGAAACTCTTCGGTGACGCCGTGGAGCAGTTCACGGTAAAAAGCCTGATCGGCCTTATCGAAATCTTCCGCCTCCAAAGCAGCGGCATCAATCGCTTCCGGATCGGTATGACTCATCAGCCATTGGTACACACCCTGAAGTGCGAATTCGCGTGAACGGCGACGGGCGCTCCGGCCTCCGCGCTTCTTTGCGGGGCTCTTGGCTCCCGTATGATTACTGTCCATTATCTTCTCCGTAATTTTCCATAACGCGGCGTCCGCAGAAGCGGCGAAGATTGCCCATTTCCAGAGCGACGCGAGCAGCGTCGGCACCCTTTTCCTGGACGCGGACTTTGGCCTGTTCTTCGTTTTCAACCGTCAAAATGCAGTTGGCAACAGAGATGCCTTCGGTCGTAACGAAGTCTGTCACGCCGCGGGAAGACTCATTGGCGACCAGTTCAAAGTGGTAGGTTTCTCCTCTGATCACGCAGCCGATTGCAACTAAGGCGTCCAGATCCGGATAGCCTTCGTAGAGCATTACGAGTGCTCCGGGGATTTCTAAGGCGCCGGGAACCGTGGTTACCACAATATTCTCGTCTTTAACCCCGTGAGCCTTGAGCTCTTCATAGCAGGATGCAAACATGGCATCGCAGGCCCAGTCATTGAAGCGGGCGGAAACAATACCGATTTTCAAATCACTGCCGTCTGCATTCGGTTTAATGAATTCAATGGACACATTCTTCTCCGTTAAATTGATAGGCGGAATTCTAACAAAACAGCCTTTCAAATCCTCCGCGAATCGCTCCGCGTTGGGTTCAAAGGCTGCCAAAAATTCAATTATTTATGCTCGGTGAGCGAATACATTCTTTCGATATAGCGGGCAACCGTATCCACTTCAACATTGACCAGGTCGCGCTTCTTGGTGTGCTTGAAAGCAGTGTGTTCGAAAGTATGAGGAATCAGGTTAATGCTGATGCGGGTGCCGGCCGGCGTGTCTTCCACTTCGTTGATCGTCAGAGAAACACCGTTGATGGCAACCGAGCCTTTGTAAGCCAGGAACTTGGCAAGCTTCATCGGGCAGCGAACCACTAAGCGATACGATTCGGCAACCTTATCGAAAGCATCGACTTCGCCTACTCCGTCAACGTGGCCGCTCACAATGTGACCGTCCAAACGGTCGCCGAGACGCATGGCTTTTTCCAAGTTCACATAGCCCCAGCCGTCTAAGCCGGCGGTTTTGCTAAGGGACTCGGCAGAAACTTCAACCTTAAATCTCTTTTCGTCGACTTCAACCACTGTCATGCAGGCGCCGTTGATGGCGATAGAGTCTCCGATCTTGACCGTGTCCAGACCGAGTTCCGGGGCTTCAACATGAATACGCAGACCGTCGCCAATCTCTTCGTTATTGCGAATACGGCCGACGGCCTGAATAATTCCTGTAAACATAAATATCGTCTCCTTATTTAGCGCACCGGACGGAGCATCAGACGCACATCCGGACCAACTTTCTGAATATCGGTGAATTCTAACGCGACACCCTCACAAAGGTCTTTAAAAGAAGGTAAATCCAGCAAACGCCGTCCGTCACCTAAAAACACCGGCGCCACATAGATCAGATATTCATCAATCAGGCCTTCCATCGCCAAAGCGCCGTTCAAGCGAGCGCCGGCTTCCACATGCACGTCATTGATTTCGCGCTTGGCGAGCTCCTTCATCAAAGCTCTGAGATCAACCTTGCCGTCTTTTCCCGGCAGCTCGATAACCTCAACACCTTGGCTTTCAAAGTTTTCCGCCCGCACAATGTCGTAGTGGGCGCAAACCAGCAGGGTCTTTCCGCCCTGGAAAATCTTCAGATCCGGATTCAGACTGAGATTGGAGTCCACGACGACTTTCAGAGGCTGGCGAGTAACACCTTCGAAACGCGCCGTCATCTGAGGATTATCTGCCAGCACGGTCCCGAGCCCGGTCAGCACCGCGCCGCTGATGCCGCGCCAGAAGTGTCCGTCGGCTCGGGCTTCTTCAGAAGTGATCCACTGACTCTTGCCGTTAGCCAGCGCTGTATTGCCGTCCACGCTCATAGCCATCTTGGTACGAACCCAAGGCATGCCCTCTCTCTGACGCTTTAAAAATCCGCGGTTGATCTCTTCGGCTTCTTCGGCTTCCAGCCCGCACTCGACTTTGACACCGGCTTCTTCAAGCATCTTGAGGCCTTTGCCGGCTACCAACGGATTAGGATCCTTCAGCGACGCAACTACCCGGGCAACCTTAGCGTTTTTAAGCGCTAGGGCGCAGGGCGGTGTGCGGCCGTAGTGTGAACACGGCTCGAGCGTTACGTAAACCGTTGCGCCCTCTACGCTTTCTCCGCGGGAGGCCGCGTCGCGCAAGGCCATGACTTCGGCATGTGCCTCGCCGGTCTTTTGAGTAAAACCTTCGCCGATGATGCGGCGGTCTTTGACAATCACGCAGCCGACGGCCGGGTTGGGCGGACAGTTAAACCGAGCTTTCTTCGCCAGCTCCAGCGCTCGGCGCATATATGAACAATCGGAAAAACTCATTTTTCCTCCTTTCCTTGGTCGTCTCGGGCGTTTTCAACGAGCTTGATCATGTCGTCCAACGTCCCGCAGTTAAAGTAGACCGAACCGTAGCGGACATAGGCCACGTTATCGAGTTTCTTCAACTCGAGCATGACCATATCTCCGACGCGTTTGGAGGTCACTTCCTTTTCCCCGGACACTTGAAGCTGCTTCTCAATGCGTGAAATGGCCGAGTCGAGCTCGCTTGCTTTCACGGGGCGCTTGCGCAGCGCAATCTGCATGGAGCGGCGCAGCTTCTCGCTGTTGTAGGCCTCCCGAACGCTGCCGTTTTTCTTGATGATGAGCGGCATCTGCAGTGCGGCCTTTTCGTACGTCGTGAAGCGGGCACCGCAGTTCGGACACTTTCTCCGGCGCCGAATGGCTGAACCTTCTTCACAGGTACGGGAGTCAATAACTTGAGTGTTGGGTTCTTTGCAGTAGGGACAAAGCATAGGATCGCTCCTGAATCAGCCTTACACGGTTGCCAAATAAACAGGGAATCGGGCAACGAGACTTGCAACACGTTCTTTTACGTTGGCGAGCACCTGTTCGTTCTTAGGTGCATCAAGCACGTCAGCGATGAGATTGGCGACTTCGATCGCTTCGTTTTCTTTGAAGCCGCGGGTCGTCATGGCAGGAGAACCCAAGCGAATACCGCTGGTCACGAAGGGTTTCTGCGGGTCGTTCGGAATCGAATTCTTATTGACCGTAATACCGACTTCATGAAGAACGGTTTCAGCTTCTTTCCCGGTGATGTTCTTAGAACGAAGGTCCACGAGCATCACATGGCTCTGGGTGCGTCCGGAGACAATGCGAAGGCCGCGTTTCGTCAGAGCGTCAGCCATTGCAGCGGCATTCTTGATGACCTGCTGCTGATATTCCTTGTATTCCGGTTTTAATGCTTCGCCGAAAGCGACTGCCTTAGCGGCAATCACATGCATCAGGGGACCGCCTTGAACACCGGGGAAGACCGCCATATTGATCTGTTTTTCCAGATCGGGACGGCAGAAGATCATGCCGCCTCTCGGTCCGCGCAGCGTCTTGTGGGTCGTGGTCGTCACGATATCGGCGTAAGGGAAAGGACTCGGATAAACTCCGGCGGCAACGAGCCCCGCATAGTGCGCCATATCGACCATCAGGTAAGCGCCGACTTTCTTCGCAATTTCGCTGAAACGCTTGAAGTCAATATGTAAAGAATAAGCGGAAGCACCGGCGATGATAATTTTGGGCTTGTTTTCTTCAGCAAGCTTTTCTACCTGGTCGTAGTCAATTTCTTCTTTGTCGTTTAAGCCGTAGCTCACGACGTTGAACCACTTCCCGGACATATTGAGCTTCATGCCGTGAGATAAGTGGCCGCCTTCGGCAAGCGACATACCCATCACCGTGTCGCCGGGATTGAGCAGGCCGAAGAAAACGGACATATTGGCCTGAGCACCGGAGTGCGGCTGAACGTTGGCGTGATCCGCGCCGAAGAGCCGCGTCACGCGGTCGATGGCCAGACGCTCGACCTCGCCAACATAGTCGCAGCCTTGTCCACGACCTCGCAGCCGCCGTAGTAGCGTTTGCCGGGATATCCTTCGGCATACTTATTGGTCAGCACCGAGCCTTGGGCCGCCATAACGGCCGGAGAGGCGTAGTTCTCACTGGCAATCAGTTCAATCTGATCTTCCTGACGTTTGCCCTCTTTTTGAATGATTTCCCATACAGCCGGGTCAGATATTTCGATGGTCGAATTCTTGTTGAACATGTGCTTTTCCCATAAGTAAGCCATAAAACTGCGGGGGTTGATCCGCAGGCGATTATCAAAGAATTATAAGTTTGAAACTCCGCTGAACGCGGCTTCGCTTCCTAAAATCAAACGGCTTAATCTGTTGGACGGAATCCGTTTGTTTTCACAAATTATGACCTAATCCGGCCTTGTGCTATTGACGGATTCTCTATAATCCGTAGTACTAAATTTACTTATTGCAAGGAAAAATAATGGCTGAAAACAATGTTCAGGATCAGGAACAGATCAAGCTTCCCGACCCCATTATCTTCACCGATGCCGCCAGCCTCAAAGTTAAAGAACTGATTGACGAGGAAGGCAACCCGAATCTCAAACTCAGAGTATTCGTTCAGGGCGGAGGATGCTCCGGTTTCCAGTACGGCTTCACTTTTGATGAAACCACCAACGAAGACGACGCTGTGATGGTCAGAAACGGAGTCACCCTCCTGATCGACTCCATGAGCTATCAGTATCTCGTCGGTGCCGAGATCGACTACAAAGAAGACCTCGAAGGCGCACAGTTCGTGATTAAGAACCCGAATGCGACGACAACCTGCAGCTGCGGCTCCAGCTTCTCCGTCTAAGCATTAAGACACGACAAAATCGTCAGAGACCTCCGCAAGGAGGTCTTTTCGTTTATGCAGGATATAGGCAGCCCAGAATTCGAGAACCGGATGCGCCGGTGGCACTCGGCAGATTTCCTGACTCGCGACGGTCAAAACGATAAGCCAGCCACGCAAACGCTAACCCCTCAACGTCCTGCGGATCCACGCCGAGGTCCGCAGTTGTCGTGACAACCAACTCGGGATTGAGCAGTGCCAGCTCGCTAATCATCAGAGGATTCTTGGCGCCTCCGCCGCAGACTCTCAGCTCTTTGATGTGCGGCGCAAAATTGCGAATCGCATCCGTGACGGTTTCTGCAGTAAAGGAAACCAGCGTCCGCTGCACGTCCTCCGGCTTTTCTCCGTTTAATCGGGCTTCCAGCCAAGGCAGGTTGAAAAGTTCCCGTCCCGTGCTCTTCGGAGGCACCAGAGAAAAGAATTTCTCCTGTTTCAAGCTCTCCAGCAGCTGCGGAATGACTTTACCGCTGCGTGCCCACACGGCATCCTGATCATATCGAACGTGGTTGACCTTTTCGATCCATGCATCCATCAGCACGTTTCCGGGACCGCAGTCAAAACCCAGAACTTCGTCGTCGCTGCCGCGCTCGGGCAGTACGGTAAGATTGCTAATGCCGCCGATATTTAAAATGCCGCGCGGCACATCTCCGCTCAGCACCCACTTATGAAAGGCGGGAACCAGCGGTGCCCCTTCTCCGCCGGCAGCCAAGTCACGGCTTCTGAAATCCGTAATCACATCCGTTTTTGTCAGCTCCGCCAGTAAAGCCCCGTTGATCAGCTGTGTGCTCGCGCCGATCTGCGGATTGTGCCGTATCGTCTGCCCGTGCGCACCGATCGCCCGGATGTTCTTGTAATTCAGTCCGCTGTCTGTCAGCAGCTTATTGAAAGCCTTTGCATAAATCTTTGCGATCTCGTTGGCGCCGTTCTGCATGCGGAAGACTTCGTCCGGTCCGGTCTGACACAAGGAAAGCAGGCTTTCGCGCAGCATGTCCGAGTAAGGCTCAAAACTGCGGGCAATAAATTGACAGCCTTTTTCATTAAAAACACATGCGACAGCGTCAACACCGTCCATGCTGGTGCCGGACATCATGCCGACGTAAATAAAAATATTCGGAGTGCACATAAAAACAAAGGCCTCATACAACTGAGGCCTCAAATTCTAACAAGTCGTTTAGTCCGAACCTGTTGCGGCTGAATTCTGCGCAAGCTGGAGTCGGCTCAGCATTGCGATCTGGCGGCGCATCGGAGAGATTGCAAGCTTGAAATCTTCCAGCGCATCCTCTTTCAGGTTTTCTCCGGTTCGAAGATCGGCGATGAGCGGATTGATCTGCTGACCGTCCTTCTTCAGTTCATAGTGAAGATGAGGACCGGTCACCATACCGGAAGTACCGACATATCCGATCAGTTGTCCCTTCTTAACTCTGACGCCTTCGGCCATGCCGGGAGCGTACTTGCTTAAGTGAGCATAAAGGGATTTATAACCGCCGGCATGAGTCAGCTCAAGCCAGTAACCGTAGCCGCGGCGTTGATATTTCTTGGAAGAAATCACTCCGTCGCCGGCTGCGTAAACCGGAGTTCCGCGCGGTGCACCGAGGTCAACGCCCCAGTGCGGACGCAGGCGTCCCGTCACAGGATGCTTGCGGACGCGGTTGAAAGTAGAGGTTACACGGGCTTCACAGGGCATACGCAGGAACGTAATGTCCGTGTTGTTGCCTTCGGAATCAAAGTAGCCCTCGACGCCTTCGCCCTCGTACCAGTAAGAATCAATGGTCTTGCCTTTGGAGAAATATTCAATCGCCAAAAGTTTGCCGGAACCGAGGTCGGCACCGTCAATCTGACGGCGTTCATAAATAACGCTGAAAGAATCGCCGACGGCAACACCTTTGTTCACATCCATCGATGTGCTCAGTCTTTCTTTGATCTGAGTCAAAACATTGGCAGGAATATTGGCCGAAACGGCTGCGCTCTCGAGTGAAGTTTTAATCACTGCGGAAGAGGCAATCGGGAAAGCGTCAATCTCGCTCTTTAAGTTGGCGTGCTTAAATTTTCCGGATTCTTTGCTGACCTGAAAATAAGCGACGTCGCGAGACAAGGAGTCAATCGGACGGAAAACGCGCAGAGAAATCACTTCTCCGGTCGGTGTCAGGCGGGCCTGAATCAAACGTCCTGTCTGGAGGCGAGCAAAAGGATTCTCTTTACCTTTAATGGAATTTACATAACGAACAAACGCTTTGTCGTTAATGCCCAGTCTTTCGAAAATCTTTTTGTTCGTGTCTTTTGCTTGGATGCGGGTCTCGGCGTAAACATGATCCATCTCGCTGGCCCACTGCTGAATCAAATCCCCGAGTTCAATCTCGCCGGCTTTCTCTAATACCACTTCGCCTTTCCCGGGAAGAGCTGTTTCCTGAGAAACGGCTGAAGAGGGAATGGAAAACAGTAAAGCCGCAGTCACACCCAGACCTGTCAAAATGTTCGTAAATTTGGTTCTAAACGGCTTCACTCTGATCTCTCTATTAAAAACGAACACTCCCACATCCCCGATATCTGACAATGTCGGGCAGAGAAAGTAGAATAAGGGCTGTTTTGGAAATCTGCCCTTCGGATTTGAGTCGATTGATTATAAAACATTAATTTTCTCAAGTCTTCCCGGAGTACCACCTACATAATTCAGGATTTTTCTAAAAATGACAGATACTGCTCAGGCAAAAAAGTTTCCGGTAACGGAAGATATTAAGGAAGCGATGGCGCTGATTAAACGCGGCACAGACACGCTCCTCGTTGAAGAAGAGCTCGAACAAAAGCTGGCTCGTTCGAAAGCAACCGGCAAACCTCTGAGAATTAAATTAGGTCTTGACCCCACGGCTCCCGACATTCATTTGGGTCATACCGTCGTCTTGAACAAACTTCGTCAATTCCAAAACCTCGGTCATACGGTGATCTTCCTTGTGGGCGACTTCACCAGCGCGATCGGTGATCCTTCCGGCCGCAACACCACTCGTCCGCCGCTGACTCGTGAACAGATCGAGGCCAATGCTAAGACTTATCTCGATCAGGCCTACAAAGTTTTGGACAAAGACAAAACCGAAGTTCGTTTTAACTCCGAATGGTGCAATAAATTGGGCTAGGCCGGCTTCATCAAACTCGCATCCCGCTATACGCTTGCCCGTCTGCTTGAACGCGACGACTTCGCCAAGCGTTTTGCTTCCCAGGCACCGATTGCCATGCACGAGCTGATCTACCCGCTGATGCAGGGATACGACTCTGTCGAGCTTGAAGCCGATGTCGAACTCGGCGGCTCCGACCAGCGTTTCAACCTCTTGGTCGGCCGTGAGCTGCAGCGTCAGTACAACCAGGAAGCTCAGTGCATTATCACGATGCCTCTGCTCGTCGGTTTGGACGGCGTCAATAAGATGAGCAAGTCCAAACACAACTACATCGGTATCACTGAAGAACCGAACGAAATGTTCGGAAAAGTCATGTCCTTGTCCGATGACCTGATGTGGAACTGGTTCGACCTGCTCTCTATGAGAAGCAACGAAGAAATTCAGCAGCTCAAAAAAGAGTGCGAAGCCGGCCGCAATCCGCGCGACGCCAAGGTCATGCTGGCTAAAGAAATCGTCACGCGCTTCCACAACGCCGAAGCTGCCGACGCTGCCGAGCAGGAATTTATCAATCGCTTCCGCAAGGGTGCCGTTCCTGAAAACATTCCTGAAGTCACGCTCGAAAACAACGGCGAAGCGATGGGCATCCTTAAGCTCATCAAAGAAGCCGGTTTGGCACCGTCTACCACTGAAGCAGGACGCAACGTCACGCAAGGCGGCGTTCATCTGAACGGCGAAAAGGTCACAGATAAAGCCCTCCAGGTCCAGCCCGGAACTTATACGCTTCAGGTCGGCAAGAGAAAATGGGCTAAGGTCACACTGAAGTAACCTCCAGTCATGATCGCATTGATTCAGCGCGTCTCAGAAGCGTCGATTACTGCCGACGGTGAATTCCGCGGCAGTATCGGTCAGGGCTTGATGGTTCTGGTATGCGGAGAAAAAAACGATAAACTCGAGTATGCCGACGCCCTCGCAGAGAAGGTCGCCGGCTACCGAGTTTTCAGTGACGCCGACGGCAAGATGAACCTCAACACCGCCACCGAACAGGAACTTTCCGCCAATCCCGCCGTGGGCTCCGAGCAGGCCAAGGGCATCGTGGAATTCCGCGAAAACGTGGGCGACATCAAGAGCATGGATGAACTGCTGGAAGTCAAGGGCGTTACGCCCGAAGTGCTCGAAAAGCTCAAGCAGGCCGTGACCGTCGAAGCCATCGAAGGCGCGGAATGCTCGTGCTAAC
>ERZ773241.2354-NODE-2354-length-15401-cov-4.565750_pt1 | contig 15401 bp, 10 predicted proteins | sample MGYA00580989_ERZ773241 | MGnify/ENA primary metagenome ERZ773241 (study PRJEB29015, sample SAMEA2737804) | human gut metagenome | biome: human gut; feature: human-associated habitat; material: faeces | place: China | collected 2012 ... | reverse complement strand
CCAGAAATTGTCGTGCTTGTTGCCGCGGATGATATGGTCTTCGGGCAGAAACTGCTTCCAGTAGTCGTAGGCCTCCTGGTCGAAGGGCACGCCGTCCTCCTCGGAGCCTTCGAAAACCGTGGCGTACATGCGGTCGGCGGGAAGTTTGTAGACGCCGTGGAGCAGCTCCCACGCCCATTCGATCGCCTCTTTCTTGAAGTAATCGCCGTAAGACCAGTTGCCCAGCATCTCGAACATCGTATGGTGGTAGGTGTCATGCCCCACCTCCTCCAGGTCGTTGTGCTTGCCCGAAACGCGCAGGCACTTCTGGGTGTCGGCCGCACGCGGATATTTGCGGGGCGCATTGCCCAGGAAGATATCCTTGAACTGGTTCATGCCCGCGTTGGTAAACATCAGCGTGGGATCCCCCTTGACGACCATCGGTGCCGAGGGCACGATCACATGGCCCTTGCTCTCGAAGAAGTCCAGAAAGGCCCGGCGAATTTTATTCGATTCCATATATAAGATTTTATCCGATTTCCACGTTTGTGATTTCGGGTTGCAAAATTACACAATTAAAGTTAAATTTGCATCCTATTAACCGGAGTTTTTTCCGCAATGAAGCAAAAAGGGCAGAGATTCGACACGCAGGCGCTGACACAGGAAGCGCAGGCGCTGACGCGCGACGTGGTCACGGCACCTTTCCGCCTGCGCACCTACCGCCTGATCCGGAAAATACTCATCGGCTTCATCCTCGTCTCGATCGCCAACGTGCTCTTCTCGTACTTCTTCTACACCCCCAAGATGTACCGCATCATCCGCGACAACCGCGACCTGGTCATCAAGTACCGCATCCTGCAAGACCGCATCCGCACCTCGCAGCGGCGCGTGGACGAAATCCGCCACCGCGACAACTACGTCTACCGCTCGCTCTTCTCGACCGACACGGTGTCGATCGACGGCGTGTGGCAGCCCTACCCCGACACCAAATACGCCGCGATGGCCGGGGACGACTTCGCCCCGCTGATGGTCGGCACCTGGAAGCAGCTCGACGCGCTGGCCCGCATACTCTACCTCGAATCGGTGTCCTTCGACGAATTGCAGGCATTCGCCCGCGACAAGGAGAAGATGTCGGCGGCGATCCCGGCCATCTGGCCCATCGACCGCTCGGCGCTGCACAACGACCATATCGGCGCCTTCAACCTACGCCGGATGCACCCCGTGCTGGGGTATATCCGCCCCCACAAGGGCATCGACCTGGGCTGCGACCGCGGCACGCCGGTCTACGCCACGGGCGACGCCGTGGTGGAGGTCGCCTCCTCGGGGGGCAACGGCGGCTACGGACACATGGTGCTGCTGAACCACGAATTCGGCTACAAGACCCGCTACGCACACCTGAGCAAAGTCCTCGTGCAGCCGGGCGAACGGGTCGCCCGCGGGCAGGTCATCGCCGAAACGGGCAACACGGGCATCTCCTCGGGCCCCCACCTCCACTACGAGGTGATCCACAAGGGCATGCCGGTGAATCCGATCAACTATTTCAACCGCAACATGACCGCCGCGGAATACGACGCACTCATGGAGAAGATGCGCGATACGAACTTCGAAAAGCTCTGACATGGCAGGAAAGAAAGACCTGGAGCGGCTCCGCAGGCGTAAGCGCCGCAAACAGAACATCATACGCGCGACGGTGCACTTTTTCGTGTGGGCCGGAGTCGCCGTGCTCTACTACGTCGGGTTCTCGCTCTTCTTCGACACCCCCGTGGAGTACGAGCTCAAACACTCGACCGACCGCCTGCGCCGCGAATACGCCGCACTCACCCAGCGGTACGACTCGCTCACGACCGTCATGCACAACCTCTCCGCGCGCGACCGCAACGTCTTCCGCATCCTCTTCGAATCGGATCCCTACGACTTCGATTCGGAATACGAACGCCGGCAGGCCGTCACCTACGAAAACATCTTCAACCGTTCGTCGCGGCGGCTCAAGCTCGAACTGCGCGAACGGGTCGCCGACATGGAGAAGCGGCTCGACGAGCTGAACGCCTCGTACCTCGACCTGCAGGCGCTCATCGACTCGGCGGGCAGCGGCTGCAACAACATCCCGGCCATCCAGCCCGTGATAAACAAGCAGTTGACGCTGCTCACGGCCTCGTACGGCATGCGCATACACCCCTTCTACAAGACCCTGCAATCGCACCAGGGCGTGGACTACACCATCCCCGAGGGGTCGCGCGTCTTCGCCACGGCCGACGGCGTGGTGCGCGACGTGGCGCTGCGCAACTCCACGTCGGGGCAGACGGTCGTGATCGACCACGGCAACGGCTACGAGACTTCGTACAGCCACCTCTCGAAGATCAACGTCCGCAAGGGCCAGCGCGTGAGCCGCGGCGAGATCATCGCCCTCTCGGGCGACACGGGCCTTTCGCTCTCGCCCCACCTCCACTACGAAGTGCGGCTGAACGGCATGCGCGTCGATCCGATCCACTACTTCTTCATGGAACTCACCCCCACCGAATACCAGCGCCTGATGCGCATCGCGCAGTCGGGCATGCAGTCGTTCGACTAAAAACAAAGGAGATGGGAAACGACTGGACAAAGGATTTCGGCTTTGCGCGCGAAGAAATTTTCCGCAGCGAAGAAACGCTCCGCACAATCCGCCATATCCGTGCCTCATGGGGCGGCGAACCGGAGTTCCTCTGGGAGAAATTCCCGGACTACGCCGTTTTCCGGCGGCAGGACAACGCCAAATGGTATGCCGTGATATTGACGGTGCAGGCCGGCAAACTCGGCCTCGCGGACGAGGGACGGACAGAGATTCTCGACATCCGGGCCGATGCGGAGACCATGGCGCGGTCGCTGGACTTCGAACATTATTTCCCCGGTTACCATATGAATAAACGCACGTGGCTCACCGTACGGCTGGACGGCAGCGTACCCTTCGGGGAAATCGCCCCGCTGATCGCCCGCAGTTACGAACTGGCCGGGAAAAAGTAGCCCGTCATGCAAATCCGACTCATCCTGCTCGACTTCGACGGCACGCTGGCCGACACGCGGCGCGCCAATACGCTCGCCTATGTGGCCACACTGCGCGAGGCGGGCTATACGCTCACCGAGGAGGAGTATGCGGCAAAGTATTTCGGTATGCGGTGCAACGAGTTCCTGACCCGTTACGGCATCGCCGACCCCGGGGAGCGCGAGCGGCTGCGGCTGCGCAAGATCGCGCTCTACCCCGCGTTCTTCGACACCGTGCGGCTCAACCGCCCGCTGTGGGAGTTCTGCAGGCAGTTCCGGGCGCAGGGCGGCCGCGTATGGATCGTATCGACGGGCAGCCGCGCCAATATCGACAACGCAATGCGCCACCTGGGGATCACGGTCACGGGACAGCGGGCGGGGAGCCCGGCGCCGGCAGGCTGCGCCGGCATGGACGAAGCGGAAATGGTCGGAGCTGGCAAGGGTACGACCGCAACGGGCATGGACGGAGCCGGTGTGGAAGGAACGGGCAAAGGTACGGCCGGAGCGGACGTGGATACGACCGGAGCGGGAAATACGGCGCCGGGCGCGGCCGGATCATATACCGCCACGGCCGGAACAGGTGCGGCAACCCCGGGTGCGGCGCGGGATCCCGAGCCGGGCGAAGGGCCGAACGGCTCCGTGGACGGCATCCTCTCGGGCTCCGACGTCGAGCACAGCAAACCCGCCCCGGACTGCTTCCTGGAGGCCATGCGCCGCGAGGGCTGCACGCCGCAGGAAACGCTGATCTTCGAAGACTCCGAAATCGGGCTCGAAGCGGCCCGCCGCAGCGGAGCGTCGTATTTTGTCGTGAAGTTGGACACATAAACTTCCGGAAACAAACCGTTTTTTCGGGAAAATTGTTATATTTGTCTCTGAAATTGTTCATTTTTGACAAATACTTTACTAATCCCATGAAACGATTCCTCCCCATCACAGTTTTGGCGGTTTTCGCATATCCCGCCGCAACCATTTCCTGCCAAAGCGGAAAAAAGGCCGCAGATCCCCAAATCTTCTGGGACGGAGGCGCGATTCCCGACCCTGTTTTCAGAACTTACGTACTCGATAATTTCGACACCGACCGCGACGGGAAAATCAGCCGTAAAGAGGCGGACGCCGTACTTGCCATCGACCTCGGCAGGCTCTGCGCAGAACTCGGTCCCGCAACCGAATCCCTCGCAGGCATCGAATATTTCAAAAACCTCAAACAGCTCATATGCAACGGAAATACACTGGCTGAACTCGATTTATCCCAAAATACGAGGTTGACCGAATTGAACTGCTGGGACAATCCGTTACCCGCACTTAATCTTTCAAAAAATACGGAGCTGGTAAAATTGAATTGCAACTACACTGCATTGGCCGAACTCGATTTGACCCAAAATACAGCGTTGACCGAATTGGCGTGCGAGGGCAATCCATTGACATCGCTCGATCTTTCCAAAAACACGAAATTGACGGTATTGTTTTGTCCTGCCAATCAATTGACGGCACTCGATCTCTCCAAGAATACGGCGTTAAAGGAATTACTCTGCTACAGCAACCGATTGACCGGACTCGATCTGACCCAAAATAAGGAGTTGGTTCATTTGCACTGTTACTACAACCAATTAACTTCGCTCGATTTGTCCCAAAATACGGCATTGGAGGAATTGCTCTGCTACGAAAATCAATTGACTGCGCTCGACCTTTCCAAAAATGCGGCCTTGATACAATTGAATTGCTACAACAATCGATTGACGGCGCTCGATCTCTCCGAAAATACGGCATTGACAAAATTATTCTGCGGTTACAATCCATTGACCGAACTCGATGTGTCCCGGAACACGAAATTGACGGAATTGCTCTGCCACGAAAACCAATTGACAGCACTCGACCTGACCCACAACACAGCATTGGCGACAGTGTACTGCCCTAACAACCGGCTGACGGCGCTCGATCTCTCCAAAAACACGGCGTTGGCGACATTGGCATGCTCCAGGAATCAATTGACAGCGCTCGACCTGTCCCAAAACACAGCGATAACGGAACTGTACTGCAACAACAACCAATTGGCTGCGCTCGATCTCTCCAGAAATACAGCGTTGACGGAACTGTACTGCAACGGCAATCGATTGACAACGCTCGACCTGTCCCGGAACACGGAATTGACGAAAATCTACTGCGACGACAATCCATTGACAGAACTCAATATATCCAATCTTTCGAAAATAGAGGAGATCGTATTCGGCGATAATCCTGAAATAAACGTAATTGCCAACAGTCAAACCGTTGTCTCAGACGAAGTGCGACATTACATGGACGGAAAGCGGAAAACACCATGAACCGACTATTGCCGGTCATAGCATTGGCGGTTCTTGCATATCCTGCCGCGCCCGTCTCCGGCCAAAGCGGGGAGGAGAACGCGAAGCCCCCGATCTTTTGGGACGGCGGCATGATTCCCGACCCTGGTTTTCGCGCTTATGTACTCGAAAATTTCGACACCGACCGCGACGGGAAAATCAGCAGTGAGGAAGCGGACGCCGTACTCGTCATCGACTTGGGCAGGGAAGAACCGACCGACACTCCCGGAATCAAATCCCTTGAGGGCGTCGAATATTTCAAAAACCTCAGAGAACTCATAGGTGCCTTCCATCCGCTGACATCGCTCCGCCTCTCCGAAAATATGGCATTGACAAAATTGAACTGCCGCGACAGTCAATTGACCGCCCTCGACCTGAGCAAAAACAAAGCGCTGACCCTTTTGGACTGCGCATACAATCAATTGACAGCGCTCGATCTGGCCGACAATACAGCGTTGATCGGACTGAACTGCAGCGGAAATCAATTAAGCGTTCTCGACCTGACCCAAAATCCGGAATTGACCGGATTGAACTGCTCGCACAACCGATTGACCGCCCTCGATCTGACCGGAAATCCGGCGTTGACCCAATTGGACTGCCGCGACAACCGATTGACCTCCCTCGACCTGGCCCAAAATACGGCATTAATCAGATTGGACTGCCACAACAATCGATTGACCGCCCTCAATCTGACCGGAAATCCGATGCTGACCGAATTGGTTTGCTCATACAATCTATTGCCCACCCTCGATCTCTCCGAAAATACGATGCTGACCGACTTGTGGTGCGAAAGCAATCGATTGACCTCAATCGATCTGTCCCAGAATAAGGCGCTGAGCAGGTTGTACTGCGACAACAATCGACTGACTACGCTCGACCTCTCCGCAAACACCGCATTGACTGGTTTGAGCTGCCACGACAATCGACTGACTGCACTCGCTCTCTCGAAGAATACGAAGCTGGTCGCTTTGGGCTGCTGCGACAATCCATTGATCCGGCTCAATTTATCCGATCTCGCCAAATTAGGAGCAATATCCCTCGATTACGACAACTATAAAATACAGGTAATCACCAACAGCCGGACGGCCATCGTGAGCAGCCTGACACGTTACATGCAATCCATCGAGGCCGAAAAGCAGAAAAAACACCTACAGCAAGAGGAATAACCTGCAATATGAAACTGCATATCTTAGTAATCCCATGAAACGATTCCTACCCATCACAGCTTTGGCGGTTTTCGCATATCCCGCCGCAACCATTTCCTGCCAAAACGGACAAGGGGCCGCGAATCCCCAAATCTTTTGGGACGGAGGCGCGATTCCAGACCCTGTTTTCAGAACTTATGTCCTCGAAAATTTCGACACCGACCGCGACGGAAAAATCAGCCGCAAAGAAGCGGACGCCGTACTTGCCATCGACCTCGGCAGGCTCTGCGGAGAATCGAGCGACACTCCCGCAATCGAATCACTTGCAGGCGTCGAACATTTCAGAAATCTCAAACAGCTCATATGCAACGGACATGCGCTGACCGAACTCGATTTGTCCAAAAATACGGAGTTGAATATACTGAAATGCAAAGATAACCAGCTAACGACACTCGATCTGTCCGAAAATACCGCATTGCTTACATTAAACTGCGGTCGGAATCCGATAAAGACGCTTGACCTGACGGAAAATAGAGCATTGAGCATGCTGGTCTGCGACTACAATCAATTGACCGCATTCGATCTCTCCCAAAATACAGCCCTGACGCAATTGTTCTGCGGGCACAATCAATTGACTGCGCTCGATCTATCCGAAAATACGATGCTTACCGACTTGTGGTGCGATTACAATCGATTGACGGAACTCGATCTTTCCAAAAATACGGAGTTGACCGATTTGTCCTGCGGTTGGAATCCGATAACAGCACTCGATCTCTCCGAAAATACAAAGTTAACTTATTTGAATTGCCTCAACAATCAATTGACCGCGCTCGATCTCTCCGAAAATGCAGCGCTGACCGAATTATACTGCGGCTACAATCGATTGACTGCGCTCGATCTCTCCGAAAATACGGAGTTGATTCGCTTGGGTTGCTCCGACAATCCATTGATCCGGCTCAATTTATCCGATCTCGCCAAATTAGAGGCAGTATCTTTCGATTACGAGAACCATGAAATACAGGTAATTACTAACAGCCAGACGGCCTTCGTGAGCGACCTGACACGTTACATGCAATCCATCGAGGCCGAAAAGCAGAAAAAATACCGACAGCAAGAGGAATAAACTGCAATATGAAGCTGCATATCTTAGTAATCCCATGAAACGGCTATCCCCCATTACAGCATTGATGGTTCTTGCGTATTCCATCACGACCGTTTCCTGCCAAAACGGGCAGGGATCCGCGAATCCCCCGGTTTTTTGGGACGGAGGCACAATTCCGGATCCGGTTTTTCGCGCTTATGTGCTCGGCAGATTCGACACGGATCGGAACGGGAAAATCAGCCGCGAAGAGGCAGATGCCGTATTCGCTATCGACGTCGACGCAGAAACAGCCGACACGCCCCTGATCGAATCGCTCACGGGCGTCGAATACTTCAAAAACCTCGGAAAACTCACATGCAACTGGAATAATCTGGCTGCGCTCGACCTCTCCGAAAATACAGCATTGGACACATTGGACTGTAGTTGGAACAGGATAAAGGCGCTCGACCTTGCCGGAAACAAGGCATTGGCAAAATTGGACTGTAGCCAAAATCAATTGACAAAACTCGACCTGACCAAAAATACGGAGTTGAACGTATTGTATTGCACATGTAACCGATTGGCAGCACTCGATCTCTCCAAAAACAAAGCATTGACGGAATTGTATTGCAACATAAACGAATTAGCGACACTCGACCTCTTCGAAAATACGGAGCTGAAGGTATTGGATTGCAGCAAAAACAAGTTAATAAGGCTCGACCTCTCCGAAAATAGGGCATTGGCCAAATTAGACTGTAGCCGAAATAGCCTGGCGAAGCTCGACCTCTCCGAAAATACGGCATTGCATTTTTTGTCAGCATGGCAAAACCCATTGCTCCTGCTTGACATATCCGGCCTCTCGAAAATACGGCACATGGATTTCGATTTCGAGGACAATGACATACAGGTAATTACAGACCACCGAACCGCCATCGACGACGACCTGCTCCGCTATTATGCAATCCGCCGGAGCCGAAAAGCAGAAAAGGAATAACCGGCAGCGATACCGGCAGTTAAAAGTGACGGGCAGGCCAAAGAGCATTTCTGCCTGGACGGCTCCCCGAAGGAAGCCCCCCCCTTGCTCATCCTCACCGCTTGCAGATCACGTTGAAGTCGCAGTACTTGCAGGTATCGGCATCCTCGCACTGGCGGAACGGAACCGAGGTGTCGTAGAGTTCGGCGAGCTGCGCGCGCAGCAGTTCCTCGAAACGCTCGCGGTAAAGCGTATAGCGCGCCCCCTTCACCCCCGTTTGCTTGTCGTCCAGCTGCGGCGAATAGCCGGGGCGGTTCATGTTGCGGACGTAATAGAGCGCCGGTTCGACGTCGCAGCCGCGCGACCGGTGCAGCATCATCGCGTAGAGCAGCGTTTGCAGGATGTTCGAAAGGCGTTGTTTGCCCGTGCCCGTGAACAGGCTCTCCACACCGTCGAATTCGAGATGCGGCGCCCCGGTCTTGTAGTCCACCACCCTCAGCGCCCCGTCGTCGAGCGTGTCGATACGGTCGGCGATGCCGGCGAATTTCATCTCCAGGTCGCGCCCGCCCGCGCGAAAGCGGAACGGATAGGCCACGGGCTCCTCCAGCCCCGACACGGCGAAAGCATCGTGCGCGGCGTCGTAGGGCATCACCCCGCCCCGCAGGTAACGGATCACGATGTCCTTCACCAGCAACAGGTTGCCCGAATAATCTTCGGCTGTGGCATGTTTATCCTGCAAATAGTTCTCGTTGATAGCCGCCTCGACCGCCTGCGCCACTTCGCCCGTACGGATCATCGCACGCAGGGTTTCACCGGGATGCGCCTCCCCCGCGATGCGGGCGTAAAGCGTCTGCACGGCGGCATGGAGGATCGTACCGAACATCGGGGCATCGACCTCCTCGGAAATTTCGTCATCGGCCTCCAAGCGGGCTATGGAATGGAAATAGAAGCGCAAGGGGCAGGCCACGTAGCGGAAAAACGCCGTCGGCGAGAGCGTCGCAGGGCTTTGGGCGTCGACGAAACGCTCCAGCCGGGCCATCACCCCTTCGTCCTTGGGCACCTCGATCGGCGCCGTTTCGGCCAGGTTGACGTCCACCCCCACTTCGACCTTGCGCACGTCGAAGCCGCTCTCGTAGTCCAACTGGTAGATATAGCGGCTCGGCTCGCCCGTAGACTTGTCGTCGGCGTGCGAGCAATAGAGCATGTGGACGGTCTTGGCGCGCTGGATCAGGCGGTAGAAATAGTAGGCATAGACGCCCTCGTGGTGCTCGGGCGTGGGCAGCTCGTAGGCCGCACGCAGGTTGTAGGGGATGAACGACGCCTGCGCCATATGATTGCCGGGGAAATTGTCGTCGTTCATCGAAAGGATGATGACGTTTTCGAAATCGAGGTTGCGGGTCTCGAGGATCCCCATGATCTGGATGCCCTCCAGCGGCTCGCCCTCGAAGGGGATGCGCAGCGTCTGCAAGTGCCGGCGCAGCAGCGAGGTGTAGACCTCGGCCGTAAGGTCGATATCGCACTCGTCGAGCGAGTTGCGCAACTTGGTGACCTGCTCGGCGATGACCGCCAGGAATTCGACCCGCTGCCGTGCATCGTCGCCCTCGTAGGGCTGGCGCGCCACGGCGGCGACCACGTCCAGCATGTAGTCGGACAACTCGCGCCACGTCGCGGCGGGCGTAAAGATCCGTTTCAGCAATTCGTTGCGGCCCAGCCACGCGGCATCGACCGAAATGCGGCGGTCACGGACGATCTCCTCGTGCATCGTGCGCGTGAGTGCGGCGTCGCACTCGGCCACATAGGGGTGTGCGAGGATGCCGGCGACGTCGGCATGGTAGAACGTGCAGCCGTCGCCCTTGCGGCGGCGGTGGTTCTGCAACTCCACCAGACGCTCGACGAACGTGTAGGCCAGGCTCTGCCGCAGGGGGAAGCCCATCGTCACGTTCACCCGTCCGATGTCGGCGGGCAGGGCGTACAGCAACGGCAGCAACAGGTTCTCGTCGGTAAGCACCACGGCGGTCTCCTTGCCCAGCGCGGGCCTGGCGCCCGCGGCGATGCCGGAGTCTTCCTCCCTGCGGCGGCGGGCCAGATCGGCGAGGATCGCCGCGGCATACTTGCACTGCACGGCGTTCGAGACGGCGGCGACCGACACGATCTGCTTCTCTCCCCGCATGTTGTCGTGCCGAAGTTCCGTGCGGGGCGGGAACTGCGCCACGTTCGAACGCACGAACATACCCGCCTCCTGTTCGGGGTCGTCCTTATAATAAGAGTCGTAGTCCCAGTAAAAATCGGTTTCGGCCGCCGTGGCGAGGAACCCGAAAAGGCGCTTCTCGCACTCGGAAAGGGCGTTGAACCCCGCCACGACATAACGCCGGGGCTCGGGGAAGGCGAACCCGCCCCCGCGGATGCGGTCGGCGGCGGCGCGCTGCACCATGCCGTTGTAGGCGATGCCGAGCGACGAGAGACGCTCCCGGAAGCGGCGGTAGATGGGGCCGAGGGTCTTCCAGATCGCCAGAAAACGGCGTTTCTCCTCCGAAAGGTCGGCCTGCTCGCCGAACGAGGACCAGAACGAAAGGATGCGCAGCTGCGCGGGCGTGAGGTAGGAAATATCGGCTTCGATCTCCTTGATCTCCGAGATGTTGCGGAACAGCATCTGCGCGTCGATCAGGTATTTGTCGATCGTATCGAAGTCCGTGAGGAGCATGTCGCCCCAGAAATAGAACTTGTCGAAAGGTTCGTTGTGGTAGGCCGAGTAGACTTTGTAGAGCTCGGTGATGAGCCGCACGCGGTCGCCCGTATGCAGCCCCGATATTTCACCCGTCAGGTCGTCGATCGTCACCCATTCGGGCTGCCACATCGGACGCCCGGCGATACGCCCCAGGGCATCGACGAAAAACAGCCGCGCACGCCGCGACGGGAAGAGCACCGCCCGATCGGACAGTCCCTCGCCATAGCGCGCATACAGGTCGGCGGCCACCTCCTCCAGAAATCCCTTCATAGCAGTTCGGACAGCCCCGGCGACTTTCCCGGCGGTATCGTCCGCCCGGAATCCGGAAGCCCCCTTCGCATTATTGTTCCATGAGACTATTCTACGTGGCTGATCTCACCGCCCATGAACTTGGCGCCGCCGCGCACGACGGCAGGCTGCCCCTTATAGGTAATACGGGCGTTGGTCGTGGTCTTGCCGATGAACCGGTCGGTGATCCACAGCGACACGTCGGCCTTGCTCTGTGCATTGACCTCGGCCGACATCACCTCCAGCCCCGAGGCCGCGACCCTGCCCGTCGAGGCGAACAGCGTCAGGTAGCCCGCCTTGCCGGTGAGCGTCGCGCTGCTGCCGCCCGTGAGCTCCATCCTGAGATCTTTGACATCGAACGCCGCCGTGAGCGACGCCTTGCGCCCCAGGGTCAGGTCGAGCAGCACCGCATCCACCGTTCCCTCGAACACGGCTGCGGCGCCCGACAGCGAAACGGACTGCAACGTATTGTAATAGACCGTCACCTGGGTGCGGTCGGGACGGCGCGAATCATACTTCTCGCTGATACGCAGGGTTTTGTCCTTCACCTCGGCGCGGAATTTCGAAGTATAGGAGCCTTTCGTGTCGTATACGATCTTGGGGGCCTCGGTGTCGGGGACTTTCACGAATTTGATATCCAGGTCGGCATCCACCGCGACGGCCTCGAACGTGGTCAGCCACTCGTTATGTTCCGTAGGACTTGCGGCACCCGCCTCCTGTGCACGGCCGGAGGCTGCGAAAACCAGCATCACGGCGCTCAGAATCATCTTCTTCATACATTGTAGGTTTAAATACGTCGCTAAAATACAAAAATATTGCGAACCCCGGTTTGCCGTTCGGGATTTGTTTTGTACTTTTACTACCTAAAACGACATTTCGGACAGTGAGGGCGAGAATTCTGAATGCAAGCGCAGGGTCGGGCAAGACCTACCAGTTGGCGTACAAATACGTGCGCGACGTGGTCGAACAGCCCGGCATTTACCGCCACATCCTCGCCGTGACCTTCACCAACAAGGCCACCGAAGAGATGAAATCGCGCATCCTCAAGGAGATCCACCTGCTGGCCTCGGGACAGCCGAGCTCCTACCTCGACAACCTCTGCCGCGAATTGTCGCTCGATGCCGCCACGGTGCGCCGACGCGCCCGGGAGGTGCGGTCGAAGATCCTGCACGACTATTCGCGCTTCACGGTGCTGACGATCGACACCTTCTTCCAGCGCATCCTGCGCGCCTTCATCAAGGAGCTGGGCATCGACCTCAATTACAACGTCGAGATCGAAACGGCCTCGGTGCTGACCAAGAGCGCCGACACGCTCATCGAGCAGATCACCACCGACCGCGACCTGCAGCGCTGGCTCACGGACTTCGTGCAGGAGCGCATTGACGAAGGCAAGAAATGGGACATCCGCGACGGCATCCTCACGCTGGGAGGCGAGCTGTTCAAGGAGAAAAACAAGGACGCACTCTCGGCGGCCCGCCCGCGCGAGGAACTGGCGCGTATCGTGGGCGAAGCCACGGCGCACGCCGCGGCGACCAAAAAACGGATGCAGGACGCTGCGGCCGAAGCCGTGCGGATCATCGGGGACGCAGGCGCCTCGGTCGCCGACTTTCCCTACAAAGGCTCGGGCTTCGCGGCCTATTTCTACGCCGTGGCGGGCGGCAGCTTCGAGCGCTACGGAAGCCGCGCGGAGGCGGCCTGCACCAGGGACGAGGCGTGGGGAAAACCCGGCAGCACGGCACAGGGGCTGCGTCCCCGGCTGCAACCCCTGCTGCGCGAAATGTGCGGCCTCTACGATGAGAACGTCCGCGCGTGGAACACCTGCGACCTGCTGCGCGAGAACTACCGCAGCTTCGCGCTGCTCTCCGACCTCTATGCCAAGGTGCAGCAGATGTGCGACCAGGAAAACATGATGCTCCTCTCGGAGACCAAATACATCCTCTCGGAATTCATCGGCCACAACGACGCGCCGTTCATCTACGAGAAGGTCGGCAACCGCTTCGAACACTTCATGATCGACGAATTCCAGGACACCTCCGTGAAGGAGTGGGAGAATTTCCTGCCCCTGCTGCAAAACGCCATGGCGCAGAGCGAGGCGACCTCGGTGCTGATCGTGGGCGACATCAAGCAGTCGATCTACCGCTGGCGGGGCGGCGACTGGAAAATACTCCACTCGCAGGCGCAGCGGGCGCTGGGCGCGGACAGCACCGAACTGGTCAACCTCACGGAAAACTACCGCAGCCTGCCCGCCGTGGTGGATTTCAACAACAAGGCCATCGGCCGCGTGGTCGAAGCCGACAACCGGGCGCTCAACGCGACGCTGGACGAAGCCGCGGCGCGGGGCGACATGGACGCCCGCACCGCCGCCGGGCTGCGCGACACCCTGCAAAAGGCTTACCGCGAACATGCGCAGACACCCCGCCGCCTGGGCGGGGTGCCGGGCTATGTTTCGGTGGAGACCTTCGCCGAACGGCCGCCCGTCGTGGAGCGCATCTGCGAGGTGCTGGACAAGGGTTTCCGTCCGTGCGACATCATGATCTTGGTGCGCGGGGCGACCGACGGCGCCAGGGTGGCCGCCGAGCTGCTGGATTTCAAACGCCGCAACGACGACCCGCGCTACCGGTTCGACGTGATGACGCAGGAAGCGCTGATCGTGGGCAACGCCCCCGTCAGTTCGTTCATCGCCGCGGCGCTGCGCCTGTCGCTCAACCCCGACGACTCGCTCAGCCGCGCCGTCTACAACCACTACCTCGGCCGCGGGTTCGACCGCCCGCTGCCCGGGGACGAACGCACCTTTTTCCGTTCGATCCGGCTGCTGTCGCCCGAGGAGGCGTTCGAGCGGATCGTCATGCGCCACGCGCTGCACGACGACAGGCAGCAGACGGCCTACCTGCAAGCCATACACGAACAGATCATCGGCTTCTGCGCCAGCAAGATCGCCGACATCGCGCTGTTCCTCGACTGGTGGGAGCAGCAGGGGCAGAACCGGTCGCTGAGCGTCGACGAGAGCGCAACGACCGTCGAGATCACGACCATACACAAGGCCAAGGGGCTCGAAAAGCGCGTGGTGCTGATCCCCTGGTGCTCGTGGCAGCTCGATCCCAAATCGGGCGGCAACGTGACGAACATCGTCTGGGCCGAGGCGCAGGGCGATGCGGGCGCCGTCGGGCGCTTCCCGGTGAAATACAAGAAGGCGATGGCCGAATCGGGCTTCTCGGCGGAGTACTACCGCGAGCTGGTCTATTCGCACGTCGACAACATCAATCTGCTGTACGTGGCCCTGACACGCGCCGCCGAGTCGCTGCACGTCTTCATCCCCCGCAAGGGCGGCAAGAGCGTCGGCGGGCTGCTGCTGCAAAGCATCGGAGCCGACGGCGACAAAGCGCTGCTCGACGGCACCGAAGGGCGCCGCACCGCGACCGAGGAGGGCGAAAGGTTCGAATTCGGGCGCTTCACGGGCCCCGTGCCCGGCGGCGGCAAAGCATCCGACAGCGTGCACGTCGTACTGGAGAACTACCCCACGGCACGCGCCGACCTGCGGCTGAGGCTCCCCTCGCAACGTTATTTCGAGGAGGAGGACGAGGTGGAACTCTCGCCCCGCAACTTCGGCATCCTGATGCACAAAGCGTTCGAGCAGGCCGACGACCGGCAACAGATCTACGAGGCCGTGCAGCGGATGCGGGACGACGGCACGCTGTCGCCCGGCGAAGCCGAAGCGCTGCGGGGGATGATCGCCCGGGTGCTGGCGCACCCCGTCGCGGGCGAATGGTTCGGAGGCGGCTGGCAGCGCGTGCGCAACGAGAACGAGATCATCGTCCCCGGCGCCGGGTCGACCCGGCGCCCCGACCGCGTGATGATC
>ERZ773241.2344-NODE-2344-length-15457-cov-2.696728_pt1 | contig 15457 bp, 16 predicted proteins | sample MGYA00580989_ERZ773241 | MGnify/ENA primary metagenome ERZ773241 (study PRJEB29015, sample SAMEA2737804) | human gut metagenome | biome: human gut; feature: human-associated habitat; material: faeces | place: China | collected 2012 ... | reverse complement strand
ATAGTTAACACGCATGACTCTTGAAATCCATAAATTCAAGCGCAGTGCCCAGCCATCCCGATACTGCTGCTTTCACCAAATCCTTAGTGCTTCTTTCGTGTTTTTCTATTGTCATAATGGTTATCTCTAAAAAAGAGGTAAGATGCGTACTACTTACTCGCCGTTATTGGTATTATTCAGAAAAAGTGAGTAAGACTTTGCAGCAATGTTTTTGATCCTGTTCAAATAAACTAATGGCATCAGCAACATGCTGGAAATCAAACGTATGGGTAATTAATTTTTCTGGTTTAATTAACCCTTTACTTAACCAGTCGATAACGATCGGGAATTTATTTGCATTTAAGCGTGAAGAGAAAATAGAGAGTTCTTTTCCGGTAATTCCTTGCTGAATCACTTCAGACGGTTCACTGGAGAACCCCATCAATACAATACGTGCCGCTGGAGAAGCCAGCGTTACGGCCTCTTTCAGGATAGAAGGATGACAAGCCGCATCGATAATTAATGTCGGCTTTATGCCTTTTTCAGCGAAAATCTCGCCAAGCGGTGTCTGGCTGTTATTAATCGCCCAGTCTGCCCCGCTCTCTTTCGCTTTTTCCAGTCGTTCATCAATGCGATCGGCAACAATCACATTTTTAACGTTATAGACGCCTTTTAATACCTGAACGATCGTCAGGCCGATTGGACCGGCACCATAAACCAGAACGGTATCATTTTCAGTCGGTTGACCATGTCCGGTTACGTTAGCCGCAATGGTAAAAGGTTCGATCATTACCGCATATTGATCGGCCACTGCTTCAGGAATTTTCCACGCATTTTTTGCCGGAACCACGGCATATTCACTGAAACCACCGTCAGCGTGCACACCTAATACAGCCAGTGTCGTACAAACGTTCGGTTTACCTATAGAGCACGGATAGCAATGCCCACAGCTGACCACCGGATCGACAGCAACACGTTCACCGACTCTGGCGCTTTCCACGCCTTCACCCACTGCATCAATGACGCCAAAGAATTCATGACCAATGACGCGCGGATATTTCGCAAAAGGATTATGCCCACGATAAATATGGCTATCTGAACCACAAATTCCGGCAAGTTTCACTTTTACTCGTACTTCACCCGCTGACGGGGTGGGTATTTCACGTTCGACAATCGCCAGTTGATTCGGTTTTTCAATTAATATGCTTTTCATTATCTTACTCCTTACCAGTTCCACAGCGTGCCATCTTCCAGACGTGCGACTGGCAGATAAGCAGGTTCATAGGGATATTTCGCCGCCAGCTTTTCATCGAATTCGATGCCAAGACCCGGTTTGTCTCCCGGATGCATATAGCCGTTATCGAAAGTCCAGTTGTGCGGGAAGACTTCGAGCATTTGTTCGGAATAACCCATGTATTCCTGGACACCGAAATTGGGGACCCACAGATCAAAGTGCAGCGCCGCAGCCATGCAGACTGGTGACAAATCGGAAGGACCGTGTGAGCCAGTACGTACCTGATACAACGAAGCAAAATCGGCAATCCGGCGCATACCGGTAATTCCGCCTGCATGGGTCAGCGTGGTGCGGATATAATCGATGAGTTGCTCTTCAATCAGTTGTTTGCAGTCCCAGATGCTGTTGAAGACTTCACCCGCTGCGATGGGTGTGACGGTATGTTGGCGAATGAGACGGAAGCATTCCTGGTTTTCCGCAGGCGTCGGGTCTTCCATCCAGAACATGCGATAATCTTCAATGCTTTTACCAAAGCGTGCTGCTTCAATAGGCGTTAAGCGATGGTGCATGTCATGCAGCAAATGTTCATTAAAACCAAACTTGTTACGTACCGCGTCAAACAATTTCGGCATGAAATCGAGGTATTTCTCCGTCGACCACAGCTGCTCTTCCGGCCACTGTCCTTTGGTTGCGGGTTCATAAGCCAGACCTTTACCTTTCGACATGCCGTAGGTGGTTTTCATACCAGGGATTCCGCACTGCACGCGGATGGCTTTGAATCCAAGCTCTTGATGACGGGCATAATCATCCAGAGCTTCATCAATACTGTGACCGGTGGTATGGCAATAAACCATCACCCCTTCACGAGACGCGCCGCCGAGTAACTGGTAAAGCGGCATGTTGGCAGCTTTGGCTTTAATATCCCACAGCGCCATATCAACCGCTGAAATGGCCGACATCGTAACCGGACCGCGACGCCAGTAAGCACCTTTATAGAAAAACTGCCAGATATCTTCGATACGGTGCGCATCGCGACCAATAAGCTGCGGACAAAGGTGATCCTGCAAATAAGAGGCCACGGAAAGCTCACGTCCATTGAGGGTGGCATCCCCAAGGCCCGTAATACCGTCCTCAGTGGTGATTTTTAATGTGACGAAATGACGCCCCGGACAGGTAACAAAAACTTCAGCCTTTACGATCTTCATGTTCGATTCCTTGCATCGCTTGTCGTGATGCATGAAATCTACGCAACTGAGCTACTACCATACAAGTATAAAGATCGAAAAAAGCCGGAGTGATCACAAAAAAAGGCGTATATTTGCGCTGTGAATGGTTGACAAAAGATGAAATAGAATACCTTTTGTCAGCTGACACTTCCTCTTATCTTATTGATAAAATGGATTTATGTTCCTACGTGCGCCCCCAGCCCGCAACAATGATCAACATGCCGCAAAGCGCAATCAACGCCCCCGTCCAGTCATAAAGAGTCAGTTTCACGCCATCCACAACGCGCAGCCACATCAACGCCGTGCAGACATAAACGCCACCATAAGCCGCGTAAACACGCCCACTCGCCGCTGGATGCAACGTTAACAACCAGACAAACAGCGCCAGTGAAATCCCCGCCGGAAGCAACAGCCAGATACTGGCGTTTCGTTTTAACCACAACCAGGGCAGAAAGCATCCAATAATTTCACACAGCGCAGTAGCAAAAAATAGTAACGTTGTTTTAATCATCTTTGTCTCTTATTGACATCATGTATAGTTATAGGGCGACATAATATCATCAATATAAACACCCTCCTGGTACGTTTTGCGTCCGCAGTGGATGGTGTAGAATCACCTTTAATCATTCATACAGGGAATGAATTATGAAAATCACTCTCAGCAAACGAATCGGCCTGCTCGCTATTCTGCTGCCTTGCGCACTGGCATTGAGCACAACGGCCCATGCCGAAACTAACAAACTGGTGATTGAGTCTGGCGACAGTGCACAAAGCCGCCAGCACGCCGCTATGGAAAAAGAGCAATGGAATGACACGCGCAATCTGCGCCAGAAAGTGAATAAACGCACTGAAAAAGAGTGGGATAAAGCCGACGCCGCTTTTGATAACCGCGATAAATGTGAGCAAAGCGCCAACATCAATGCCTACTGGGAGCCCAATACTTTGCGCTGCCTGGACCGTCGAACTGGCCGCGTTATTACCCCCTAACCTGTTATTGATTTAAGGAATGTAAGGACACGTTATGCCAAGCGCCCACAGTGTTAAGCTACGCCCGCTGGAGCGTGAAGATTTACGCTATGTACATCAACTCGACAATAACGCCAGTGTGATGCGTTACTGGTTTGAGGAACCCTACGAAGCCTTTGTTGAACTCTCTGATCTGTATGATAAGCATATTCACGATCAGAGCGAACGGCGCTTTGTGGTGGAATGTGACGGCGAAAAAGCCGGTCTGGTGGAGCTGGTGGAAATTAACCATGTTCATCGCCGCGCAGAATTTCAGATAATTATCTCCCCGGAGTATCAGGGGAAAGGTCTGGCAACCCGTGCCGCCAAATTAGCAATGGACTATGGCTTTACCGTTCTCAATCTCTATAAGCTGTATCTGATCGTTGATAAAGAGAATGAAAAAGCGATTCACATTTACCGCAAGCTTGGCTTTTCGGTTGAAGGTGAATTGATGCACGAGTTCTTTATTAATGGTCAATATCGTAATGCCATTCGCATGTGTATATTCCAGCATCAGTATCTGGCAGAGCACAAAACACCGGGTCAGACTCTCCTGAAGCCGACCGCACAATAGCATTAATAATAATCGATCGTATTTTTGATGGTGTAAACCCGTTCGACGGCGGGTTTTACTCCTTCATCAACAATGATTAGCTGACAGTCCACCGGATTAGCGTGACTGTCATATTCACAGCTCTGTTTTACATTACCAACCCGTTGATTATTCAGTAAAGTAACCGCTGTGTAATCTAATTTTTTGATCGGATCCGTTGATGGCGTGGCGCTGACAGATAATGTTTTGTCGTTACTTTTCGTGGTTTTACCCAGCGGATACCCCTGATCATCATAGCGATATTCCATCTGCATTTGTTTGCTGCTGGCTTTAATCACGAAGCCATTATCATCGGTTTCCCAACTCACCCCGGCAGAAGGTAATTCTGCTAGCTGGCATTTTCCCTGTAAACGTACTCTCTTCTCCAGCGTCTCGGCATCACGGTAATAATTGGCGTCCAGTACCAGAGCGACCACGGTATTATTTTCCAGATCCAGTAATTCGAGTGAATCAAAACAGCCTTCTTCCGACAAAGTCCCAGAAACACGTTTCGTCACTTCACCTTGCTCATCCATTAATGTCTGAGTGAAATCTTTTACCGGACCACGCAGCGGATCAAAATCGAATTCATTAGAGAAACTGGCCATCTCAGGGGTAAATGAAAGTGTTACCTCTGTGCGGTCACATCCTGTGAGGAATATCGCGAGTAAGCATGGTAGTAATTTGTATTTCACAACAGTCACCAGAGAGTAGAGATGATTCTCAATCATAGTAGCAAATACAGTACTTTACACGTTAAATGCTATGCTTAAAGAAGTTATCTTCGCGTAAGGAGCTTATGATGAAACTCTCAACCTGCTGTGCCGCGCTTCTGCTCGCCCTCGCCTCACCCGCGGTACTCGCCGCGCCGGGATCCTGTGAGCGCATACAGAGCGATATATCACAGCGCATTATCAATAATGGCGTACCCGAAAGCAGCTTCACGTTAAGTATTGTACCCAATGACCAGGTTGATCAGCCTGATTCCCAGGTCGTCGGCCATTGCGCTAATGATACGCATAAAATTCTCTACACCCGCACCACCCGCGCAGTCTACTCAGGATGGCACGCCTGCCGAACCGCAGTAACACATTATCGACTGAACGCCGGATATGACAAATCCGGCGATTTGAACATACAACATAATCCCACCTTATTACTCATACCCTTCTATTGATATGGATTAATAATTCTTAACCCAAAATGGGTAGACTCCCTCTATTGTTAGCGCGCTAAATATTCAATATATAAACTTTTATATAACGATAAAGAACAGGGAGTGAGTTATGTCCAAAAATGAACGAATGGTGGGCATCAGCCGCAGAACACTCGTTAAATCTACCGCGATAGGTTCTCTGGCGCTGGCTGCAGGCGGTTTTTCTTTGCCGTTTACCCTGCGCAATGCAGCAGCAGCGGTACAACAGGCCCGCGAAAAAGTGGTCTGGGGTGCCTGTTCCGTCAACTGTGGTAGCCGCTGTGCACTTCGTCTACATGTTAAAGATAATGAAGTGACCTGGGTGGAAACTGACAATACCGGCAGCGATGAGTACGGCAACCATCAGGTACGCGCCTGTTTGCGCGGTCGCTCCATCCGCCGGCGTATTAATCATCCCGATCGCTTGAATTACCCAATGAAACGCGTGGGCAAACGCGGCGAAGGCAAATTCGAACGGATTAGCTGGGATGAAGCCCTGGATACTATCGCCAGTAGCCTGAAGAAAACCGTCGAACAATATGGCAATGAGGCTGTATATATTCAGTACTCTTCGGGGATCGTTGGCGGCAATATGACCCGCTCTTCGCCATCAGCCTCGGCGGTCAAACGCCTGATGAACTGCTACGGCGGTTCACTCAACCAGTATGGCTCCTACAGCACTGCGCAAATTTCCTGTGCCATGCCCTACACCTACGGCAGTAATGATGGCAACAGCACCACGGATATTGAAAACAGCAAGCTGGTCGTGATGTTTGGTAACAACCCGGCAGAAACCCGCATGAGCGGTGGTGGCATCACTTATCTTCTTGAAAAAGCGCGCGAGAAATCGAACGCCAAAATGATTGTTATCGATCCGCGATATACCGATACGGCTGCCGGTCGTGAAGACGAATGGCTCCCTATTCGCCCGGGCACCGATGCCGCGCTGGTTGCGGGTATTGCCTGGGTATTGATTAACGAAAATCTCGTTGATCAACCTTTTCTCGATAAATACTGCGTCGGCTATGACGAAAAAACCTTACCCGCAGATGCACCCAAAAATGGTCACTATAAAGCCTATATTCTTGGTGAAGGTGACGATAAAACAGCGAAAACGCCGCAGTGGGCTTCGCAAATTACCGGTATCCCGGAGGACCGTATCATCAAACTGGCGCGTGAAATTGGCACAGCAAAACCCGCTTATATCTGCCAGGGCTGGGGGCCACAACGCCAGGCAAACGGCGAACTGACTGCACGCGCTATTGCTATGTTACCTATTTTGACGGGCAATGTCGGCATCAGCGGCGGAAATAGTGGCGCGCGTGAATCGACCTATACCATTACCATAGAACGCCTGCCGGTGCTGGATAATCCGGTCAAAACGTCAATCTCCTGCTTCAGCTGGACAGATGCTATCGATCATGGTCCGCAAATGACGGCAATCCGCGACGGCGTCCGCGGCAAAGATAAACTGGATGTGCCCATTAAGTTCATCTGGAACTACGCGGGAAATACCCTCGTTAATCAGCATTCTGACATCAACAAAACGCATGAAATTCTGCAGGACGAATCGAAATGCGAAATGATTGTGGTCATCGAAAACTTTATGACCTCATCGGCAAAATATGCCGACATTCTGCTGCCAGACCTGATGACCGTTGAGCAGGAAGATATTATTCCTAACGACTACGCCGGTAACATGGGATATCTCATTTTCCTCCAGCCTGTCACCAGCGAAAAATTCGAACGCAAACCGATTTACTGGATCCTGAGTGAAGTCGCGAAACGTCTTGGACCTGACGTCTATCAAAAGTTCACAGAAGGTCGCACGCAGGAACAATGGTTACAACATCTGTACGCCAAAATGCTTGCCAAAGATCCGGCGTTACCGTCTTACGACGAACTGAAAAAAATGGGTATCTATAAGCGTAAAGATCCCAATGGCCATTTTGTCGCCTACAAAGCATTTCGTGACGACCCCGAGGCAAATCCACTTAAAACGCCTTCCGGTAAGATTGAAATTTATTCCAGCAGGCTGGCGGAAATTGCCCGTACCTGGGAACTGGAAAAAGATGAAGTGATAAGCCCATTGCCAGTTTATGCCTCAACCTTTGAAGGCTGGAACTCCCCTGAACGTAGAACCTTCCCACTGCAACTGTTTGGTTTCCATTACAAATCCCGTACTCACTCGACCTACGGCAATATTGATCTCCTGAAGGCTGCCTGCCGTCAGGAGGTGTGGATCAACCCTATAGATGCGCAGAAACGTGGGATTGCCAACGGCGATATGGTGCGGGTGTTTAACCATCGTGGCGAAGTTCGGCTACCAGCCAAAGTAACACCACGTATTCTCCCTGGAGTTAGCGCTATGGGCCAGGGAGCCTGGCACGAGGCCAATATGTCTGGCGATAAAATCGACCATGGCGGCTGTGTGAATACGCTAACCACTCTGCGCCCTTCACCACTGGCGAAGGGAAACCCGCAGCACACTAATCTGGTCGAGATCGAAAAAATATAACCCACGACAACCATAAATTCTGGCATGACATTTTGTTTGAAAAGCAATAAGTGAGTAATGATGAAAATCCATACCACAGAGGCGCTCATGAAGGCTGAAATCAGCCGTAGAAGTCTGATGAAAACCTCCGCACTTGGCAGTCTTGCGCTGGCAAGCAGTGCTTTCACTCTGCCATTTTCCCAAATGGTCCGGGCGGCAGAGGCTCCGGTAGAAGAGAAAGCGGTCTGGAGTTCCTGCACCGTTAACTGCGGGAGCCGCTGTCTGTTACGTTTGCATGTGAAAGATGACACCGTGTACTGGGTGGAGTCTGATACGACAGGTGACGACGTCTACGGTAATCATCAGGTTCGAGCGTGTTTACGCGGGCGCTCTATCCGCCGACGGATGAATCATCCTGATAGGTTGAAATATCCCATGAAGCGCGTCGGCAAGCGCGGTGAAGGTAAATTTGAACGGATAAGTTGGGACGAAGCCCTGGATACCATCAGTGATAATCTTCGGCGGATCCTGAAAGATTACGGCAATGAGGCTGTACATGTCCTGTACGGAACAGGCGTAGATGGCGGAAACATCACCAACTCAAACGTCCCGTACCGTCTGATGAACTCTTGCGGTGGTTTTCTCAGTCGCTATGGCAGCTACAGTACCGCACAGATCAGTGCCGCAATGAGTTATATGTTCGGTGCCAATGATGGCAACAGCCCGGATGATATCGCCAATACGAAACTGGTCGTTATGTTCGGAAATAACCCGGCAGAAACGCGGATGAGCGGCGGTGGTGTCACTTACTACGTCGAGCAAGCCCGCGAACGTTCAAACGCACGCATGATCGTCATCGATCCACGTTATAACGACACTGCTGCCGGGCGTGAAGATGAATGGCTGCCCATTCGCCCTGGCACCGATGGCGCACTGGCCTGTGCGATTGCCTGGGTACTGATTACTGAAAACATGGTCGATCAGCCATTTCTCGACAAATATTGTGTTGGTTACGATGAAAAAACGCTGCCCGCCAACGCACCACGTAACGCGCATTATAAAGCCTATATTCTGGGCGAAGGGCCTGACGGCATTGCTAAAACGCCGGAATGGGCAGCAAAAATCACCAGCATCCCGGCAGAAAAAATTATCCAGTTGGCACGAGAGATCGGTTCAGCAAAACCTGCTTATATTTGTCAGGGTTGGGGGCCACAACGACATTCCAACGGCGAGCAAACATCCCGCGCTATTGCCATGCTTTCCGTTCTCACCGGCAACGTCGGCATAAACGGCGGCAACTCAGGCGTACGCGAAGGTAGCTGGGATCTGGGGGTAGAATGGTTCCCGATGCTCGAGAATCCTGTTAAAACGCAGATTTCCGTCTTTACATGGACAGATGCCATCGACCATGGTACGGAAATGACCGCGACCCGTGATGGTGTTCGTGGAAAAGAAAAACTGGATGTCCCCATCAAGTTTTTATGGTGCTACGCCAGTAACACATTGATCAATCAACATGGCGACATCAATCACACCCATGAGGTGCTTCAGGATGACAGCAAGTGCGAGATGATTGTTGGCATTGACCCACTTCATGACGGCCTCGGCTAAGTATTGCGATATCCTGTTGCCCGACCTGATGCCAACAGAGCAAGAAGACCTTATCTCTCATGAATCTGCAGGGAATATGGGCTATGTGATCCTCGCCCAACCCGCAACCTCAGCAAAATTTGAACGCAAACCCATCTACTGGATGCTGAGTGAAGTCGCCAAACGCTTAGGACCAGACGTTTATCAAACCTTTACTGAAGGTCGCAGTCAGCATGAATGGATCAAATATCTCCATGCGAAAACGAAGGAACGTAACCCTGAGATGAAAACGACCGGGATCTTTAAGAAAAAATGCCCGGAAGAACACTACGTCGCTTTCCGCGCATTCCGTGAAGATCCACAGGCAAACCCGTTGAAAACACCTTCGGGGAAAATCGAAATTTATTCTGAACGACTGGCGAAGATTGCAGATACCTGGGAATTGAAAAAAGATGAAATTATTCATCCCCTTCCTGCGTATACCCCAGGTTTTGATGGCTGGGACGATCCCCTGCGGAAAACCTATCCACTGCAGTTAACGGGCTTCCATTACAAAGCGCGTACCCACTCCAGCTACGGCAATATTGATGTGTTACAGCAGGCCTGCCCACAAGAGGTGTGGATCAACCCCATTGATGCTCAGGCACGCGGTATCCGTCATGGCGATACCGTGCGGGTATTTAACAATAATGGAGAAATGCTGATTGCCGCAAAAGTGACTCCGCGTATTCTGCCTGGCGTTACCGCCATCGGGCAAGGTGCGTGGCTTAAAGCGGATATGTTTGGTGACCGGGTCGATCACGGCGGCAGTATCAATATTCTGACCTCTCACCGCCCTTCACCGCTGGCAAAGGGAAACCCGTCGCACAGCAATCTTGTCCAGATCGAAAAGGTTTAAGGAGTAGCCCATGACCACACAATATGGATTTTTTATCGATTCCAGCCGCTGTACTGGCTGTAAAACCTGCGAACTGGCGTGCAAAGATTTTAAAGTTGGTTACGTATCGTTTAAAATCAATTAGATAGCCCGTCATTTCTGCGCTCACACGTCCCAACATTGAAAAACATGCAAAGCTTTGTAAGCCGATGCAAAGCTTTGTGTGTCTCACTTTTGTCCCAATACCAATCCGAATCCACCCTTTGTCATCATTGAGAAATGGCAAGGAAGAAAAGGATGTTACTGCACGATTTGACAAATCCGCCAGAGCTATCGCATACTGATCGCACTGAACAAATAAGCGGTCTCCGCACCCGATAGCTTTGCGGCTTTTTTATGCCTGCAATTTGGCATAGTTACATCCGTACAAAGGTCGGGTGGAGAGGCGTAATACAACACCCGCAAGGGGAATATGCCCAGAGCTTCTTATTTGGCTCAGTTGACACCCGACCGCCAGCTACTAACTGGCGTTTATAAACTAAACAAATAAGGAGGTCATCATGACCAGTCAACTCATCCCCGTATTCAACGGTTCTATCTCAAACCAAGCAGCCCTTCTATGCAATGCTCGCAATCTACACGCTTTCCTTGGGGTTGGTAAACGCTTTGCATCGTGGATAACAGAACGTATTGCTGAATATGGTTTCGTTGAAAATCAGGACTATATGATTGCTTCCCAAATTCGGGAAGCAAAAGGTAGAGGCGGTCACAACCGCAAGGAATACCACCTCACCCTCGACACAGCCAAAGAGCTTGCGATGGTTGAACGTAACGAAAAAGGTCGCCAGATCCGCCGCTACTTCATCGAGTGCGAAAAGAAACTTCGCAACATTCAGCCAGTACAAGCAGAACCACAGCCGCAATTCACAGTCGAGGAAATCATCCTCCTTTGCTACATGCAGCTCTGGATGGAAAAAGCCCAGGACCTCAGCAAACACCTGTATCCCATCATGAAAGAGCTGAACTCCTCATACACGAACAAGCTGTATGACATTGCGTTTGAGACCATCTACATGGTGACGAAGAACAGAGACGCGCTACTAAGGGAGGTAACACGTCTCGACATGTCAAGTTCCGTTATCCAGCGGGCCATGCCAATGCTGAAAAGCCTGCGGGCAAGACAATTTGAATTCTGAAACCAAAGGAGCTTCGGCTCCTTTTTTCATGCCTGAACGACAACGCCGCTGAAATCGAAGAGTTAATACAATAAAGAGAAGAGCTCAGTACATTAGATAAACATTTTTTATCATTATCTCATTGCCTTTATTCAAAAAAATAGTTACATAACGTTACTAGGTAAAATGCAAACCCTCGCTATTTTTATCAGATTGTATGCCGGTAACTATAACAAAAATCAGAACTGGAGAAGATGTTTTGTCAGCAGCCATTCACCGCATTGAATGGTTGTTTGAAACATTCTCTTCTGTATGTTTATCTTTTTCTGGCGGTAAAGATTCCACTGTACTTTTCCATCTTGTAGCCGAAGTGGCCTACAGGAAGAAACGTCGTTTTTCTGTATTGTTCATTGACTGGGAAGCCCAGTATCAATGCACCATTGATCATATACAGAAGATGCGGATGATGTACCAAGATGTAACAGATACCTTTTACTGGGTTGCACTTCCCCTGACGACAGTAAATGGTGTCTCGCAGTTTCAGCCTGAGTGGATATGCTGGGAGCCCGGTGTAGAGTGGGTTCGACAGCCACCGGAAGATGCTATTACTGATATGGCGTATTTCCCCTTTTACCGCTACGCCATGACTTTTGAAGAATTTGTCCCAGCGTTTTCTTCCTGGTTCGCAAGTAACCAATGTAGCGTGGCAATACTGACTGGAGTCCGCGCGGATGAATCTCTTAACAGATTTATGGGACTGGTTTCCCAACGAAAACTGAGATATGCAGATGATAAACCCTGGACCACGGCGTCACCTGAAGGTTTTTACTACACCATGTATCCGCTGTATGACTGGAAAACCAACGATATCTGGGTATATAACGCTAAAACCTGTGCAATCTACAATCCTCTGTATGATTTGATGTACCGTGCAGGCATTCCTCTACGTAATATGCGTGTCTGTGAGCCTTTTGGCCCGGAACAGCGTAAGGGACTATGGCTTTATCATGTTCTGGAGCCAGAAACTTGGGCACGGATGTGTGAACGAGTATCTGGTGCTGCCAGTGGGGCTCTTTATGCCAATGAAAGCGGGGCCTATTTTGCCCTGCGTAAACGGATGTCAAAACCATCCCATCATACCTGGCGCAGCTATGCGTTCTTCCTGCTGGACGTAATGCCGGAAAGAACGGCTGAACACTACCGCAACAAGATAGCAGTCTACCTGCGCTGGTATCAGAACCGGGGATTCCCGGATGATATCCCGGATGAACAGGAAAATGATCTGGGCTGCCGGGATGTTCCCTCCTGGCGACGTATTTGTAAGACTCTCATAAAGAATGATTTCTGGTGCCGAACGCTCTCCTTCAGCCCCAACAAACCCCGGCACTATGAACGTTACCTGCAGCGTATGAATGAAAGGAGGAAGGAATGGGGAATTCTGTGACACCAGAGGTGGAGGTGCTGAGCAAGATGATTCGACAGTACTTCAGTCAGGAACAATCTGAAGAGAAAACCATACAGGCCCTGAACCATCTCCGCTGCGTACTCCATGAGATCAGCCCCTTTGCTCAAGAACCAGTGGACTGTGTGCTGTGGGTAAAAGCGGATGAAATTGTCGCTAACGATTATAATCCCAATGTCATGGCCCCAAGCGAAAAAAAATTACTGAAACAAAAAGACGGTTTTACTCAACCAATTGTTGTTTCGGAAGAAACAAGCCATTACCTGGTGGTGGATGGTTTTCATAGGCAGTTACTAGGTAGAAGAACAGTTACTGGAAAACGCCTGAAAGGCTGGCTACCAGTAACCTGTATTAATCCAGACCGAAAGGGACAAACCTCACGTATTGCCGCGACTATCCGACATAACAGAGCCAGGGGGAAACACCAGATAACCTCAATGTCTGATATTGTCAGAGATCTTTCACGTCTTGGCTGGACTGATGAACGTATCGGAACAGAACTGGGGATGGACCAGGATGAAGTTCTGAGGTTAAAGCAGATTAGCGGGCTAACGGAGTTATTTCAGCAGGCAGATTTCAGCCCTGCATGGACTGTTACATAAAGTTAGGTTAGGCCTGTGGAGCCGGGGAATCGGAATTAAACATCTTCCCTCCCCGGTAAATACAAATAAGGGCTGAACATCATCCCGACTACCTCAGATCACCTAATAATATATCAAGATTATTTTGCGCATTAATGCTATTCGCCATTACTGTTGCTGCTTCTGGCAACTTTCCAAGAGCAATAAATATATTCTTAAGGCTGATTGGAATTGATGAACCATGCGGATCGCGCCACTCACCGCAAATTCTGTGAGTTTCATCACAAAGCCTGAACGCATCCCAACCTCCATATTGACCAAAAATTATGTCCATTGACTCTATTTCTGCGGGCGATAACTCCCCCAGCTCATCAACAGAAGAAAATGTACGCCACATTTCAACCTTATGATCCGCTACATCAGATATCCATGATTCCCACGGACTGTACTCGTTTTCACTTCCATCCTTAACCAAAGAATATGTCTGCGATAAAACGGGTCCTTTGTTCATAGAGAAATAATGATCACCACTAATGGGAAAACCATACAACTCCATTGCTTTGCGGTCAGAGAGATACATCAGCTTAATGAAACGCATAGATCCGCCATGTTTTTTCAGCAAATACGCTGCCATTTACGCAACTTTTTCTTCATTAAACATAAATCGGCTCTCTGTCTCACATGAAATACTCTTTCTGACTATATGTTAATAGCTCCGGTTATTACAGGTTAATGTGTGTTTATTTCTTAATCAGCCCCGCACTTCCGTACGGGGCCATTTCTGTTAATCCACTCCCACTTTTTTGTTGTACTCGCGGTTAAAGCGATCCACGGCAACCTTCATATCCCGCTCTACCGATTTCACCATCGCCGCCTGCTGCGCCAGACTGAGAGAACTGTCGGCATAAATGACATCGCGCTGTTTGCGCAAATCCTTCAGTCTCTTCCGGGTATCCTGCATAAGCCCGTTCATCAACAATTTTCCGTTGTTCTCGTCAATGAACGCCGTTCTTTCTGCACCGGTCAGACTCTTCAGCTCTGCGTGATACTGCGCAACCTCTGTCATCCGGTCGTACATCTTCTGCTGGTCTGCATACGGCATCACCTCACCCGAAATTTTCCCCAGGAAGGGCACCTGCTGTTCCGGTATATCAATACCATTCAGCGATTTCACCGCCGCATCCGTGGTTTTGGAAATGAAGCGCCCTGTCCCTCCGGAGATATAGTCAATCCAGAATTTCAGCGATTCCGGTGTGATATCCACCGCGCCGGGACGATACTGGCTGCCACCTGAGAACGCATTCAGCCAGGATGCAAACGCCTTGTACGCTTCTGGCGTTGAACGTCTTCCCTGCTGGCTGTCAGGTTTTGGTGTACCAAACGGCATGTTCTCCTGGTAAATCTGCGCCCCCATGAAGTTTTCGTTCATGGCAAGATTCGCAAACGGACGCAGAATTGTCGGTGCTGCATTTTTCAGCAATGCCCCGGACAGCGTTTCCGACGTCTCACTGCCAATCGGGCTGAATGCCCCCAGGATACCACCGACAACATTACCGGCAGCACGGGACGCCGTCAGGTCACCAGCAGCCACACCTTCAGAGGTATGCCCGAGCAGGAAGAAAACGTTGTACCCGTAAGGCAGAGGAATACTCCAGTACTCTCCGGCCCTGCCCCCGAACATCGATTTCATAATGACGAGGTTACGCTCTTTCACATGATACGGCACCTTGTCGTACCAGTTAACCCCGTCATCATCCTCACCCGCCACACTGCGGTTAAGCGAGCCAAGCAGATAACCCGCTCCCACAGCTGCAAGCGCGATTTTCTGCGGTACATTGAGATTATTCCAGCGAAGGCGCTCCAGTAACGGCCCGTCGCCATTAAGATGTCCGAGCGTTCTCACCAGGTTTGCGGTCCCCTGAATGCTGGCGTTGGCAAACATATACAGCGAGTTCATCAGCGCTCCCTGCTCACCACGACGGTTAAAGTTCACCGTCATGTTTTTGGCAAGAGATGCCGCCTGCTGGCGTGACAAACCGGC
>ERZ773241.2339-NODE-2339-length-15475-cov-5.296433_pt1 | contig 15475 bp, 6 predicted proteins | sample MGYA00580989_ERZ773241 | MGnify/ENA primary metagenome ERZ773241 (study PRJEB29015, sample SAMEA2737804) | human gut metagenome | biome: human gut; feature: human-associated habitat; material: faeces | place: China | collected 2012 ... | reverse complement strand
GTATGGATTGGCTGACTGGACTGTTTTATGAGCTTACAGTAGCTATATTTAGATGTTGCGAACACATAAATCAAAGAAATCCTCAAAATATCGCAGCTAAAAAAATGAGCCGATTTTTATAGTCAATGAAAAAAAGAAGGCGCATCGCGTATATGACACACCTTCATTTTTATTGCAAATATTTTGTATCATATTCTTGTTCTTATCTGTTGAAACATGCTCCATAAGAAGAAGCCTTTTTCTCTATGAATAAAAATATTTGCTTATTCAAAAAATATCTGTATCTTTGTATCCTAAGAGGGTTGTTCCATAAGTAGGAGGCTGTAAAATACTGAAATTAGCACAATCTCCAAATCGTTACCCGAAACTTTTTAAAACTTCTATAAGCGTTTGTCTTTCAAATCAATCTGTCAATAAGATAAGAATTTAAAGTAAACTGTTATCTTAACATAGAGAAATTCTTTCTTTTACTTGTTTTATTCAATAAGAGATGTAAAGTCAGAACAATAATGCCAGTGACGGTAAAAAATTATGCCGGGAACATCTGTAAAGACAATCCCCGGCTTTTTAATATACTTCAGGTATCCTTCCTTAAAGAGAAAGCTGATTTTCTGAAAAAAGGACATACCTTTCCCTACAAAAGAAAAGAAAATCAAGTTTTAAATGAAATGCTAATCACTTAACATCATAATAAATTATCAATTTTCAAACTATTTTTTCAAGAACTTCTCGGCACGTCCCGGAGAAAATAATTCCCACAATGAAGCCACTGTCCATCCCGGAGCAAAAATATCATTATAATAGCCTTTACCATTCTTACCGTAGTCCCAGTTAGTATGCTGGACAACCTCCGGATAATATCCTGTTTTGGCAATACCACATCGATGCCCTTCATAGGGTAACAACTGACGCATTGATGTACTGATTACCTGAGAAAAATCCGAAAAACGCTTTTCATTATATTCTTTTGCCAACCAGTTCAATACGTCAGCGAAATCAAAGATAAAGACATCAATATGGTTATTTTCTACAGAAACATTTCCCCAGCCTCTAGTTTTCAACCCTAAATCACCCAACATCTGACCGGGGGCAAAAGGGACATCCCATGTATAGTACCATGACAATGCAAAATAAGCTGCCTTCCTCGCCAACCCAGCATAATGGGCTCGTTCAGCTCCTTTTGTAGCTAAAGCCAAATAGTAAGCGGCAGTTGACGCATACAAAGATGCCTCTTTATCCTCGCAATTAGCATCCAAAGTAGAAGAAAAATAATCGGACTTCGAAATCAATTCCTTTTCCAAATACTCCACCGTATGTTTTGCACTTGCCAAATACCGTTTATCCTTAAAATATTTATATCCCATAACCAATGGCAAAGTTGCCGAAGGGGTACTTCCCCCACTCTTGTCTACAATAGAAAAGTCATCTTTAAACTTACGAGGAAAACTACCGTCCTTATTTTGTAAACGCAGAAACATATCCAACATACTTTTTATACGCTTTTCCCACTCAGGATGTTTACGACCTTGCAGTCTTTCGTAATTCAAAAAATGAAGCAGGGCATATACCCCTTCAGACTGACGGCGGATACTATGAACAGACTCTACAAAATTACGCCTATAATGTACTACTTCATTAAAGAAACCCGTTTCCGAAAATCCATTCTGCAAATAAGAATCAAAAATTTTATAAGCATTCGTCACCAAATCCGTACGACGCTGCTGTTCTCCATATTCCAATGCATTAAAAGCATTCAACAAAGTACGTCCCACAAAACCCACTTCGGCAACATCCGTTTGGTCACAAGTAGCTGTACGCAATTCCACCCCCGAATAATAATGAGTAGGAGTATTTCCGACAAAACTTTCCACGAAGAAATTACTCATCACTTCCTTCATTTTCTCAGGAGAATAAGGTGTATTTACAATTTGAGGACAGTTTGTATCATAAGAATATTCCCAAATATGCTGCACACATTCTGAAAAATCAGCAATTTCCGACTCATGTAATTCCCAAGTCAGAGAAAGACTCTCACCTTTACGTAATAATTGATAGGCCTCAACCGAAGGAGCCAATGTCAATTTACGAATATAAGTTTTAGGAGCTTCCTTGTAAGGAAACCCAAAAGACAAAGAAGCGATACCCGAGAGGTTTTCAAATCCTGTATAACCTATAGAGGTTTTACCAGACAATATCACTTCCCCTTCCTTATGGGTAGTCAAAGCATCCGAAGCCATATTATCCAGCCGGATAACAGAATATGTTTTCCTATTCTTTTCATCAAAAATAGCAGTCAAGGGAGTACTTAAACGGTCTTCACGAACCAACCAGCTATCCGAGGTATGAAAAGACGGCGCTTCTTGAGGAGAACGCAAGTTACGACGATACCAAAATCCAGGCATATAAAACAAACAATCATCATGATGACAACCAGTCATTACCTGCTCACCAAAATTGAAATAAACATCATCCAATGCAGTCATAAAAATGACAATACGCTGGTTGCCGTCTTTTTCTTCAACATTCTGATAAATCACCACAGGTAATTTATCGGCCGCCACCCACTGATATTCAAAATTACTATTATCCAATTGCTGCAAAGTCAGCGGATACCGCTTCGCATCATTACCAGGCACTTTCAAAGCAATGGAAGCCGAAACATTTTCCGGTGTATAGTTCACAGCTTCCGCACAAGTCATTCCTGCCAGACACACCACACTACATACAAAGTTTTTCCAATTCATATTTTTATGTATTTATTAATTACAATACAGGTTTTTCCGATTTCAATGAGGGAGAATCCGTAGCTACCACAGGCCATCCGTCTTTCCAACTTATTTTATCCATCATCAAAACACGCCCTTCAGGATGCTTTGTGGCCACTGCATGATAAAATACCCAATCATTACCCACTTTATCAGTCACAATCTCCGAATTGTGTCCTGTTCCCACAAACGAACTATTCTTATGAATCAACACTTCATGTTGGTTATCCATCATTGTCCTCCCGTTCTTATCAACATAAGGTCCAAACAAATTTTCTGAACGAGCAACTACAGTAGTGTAAGTGCTATTCAATCCTTCACAGCAAGTCCCTATGGAAGCAAAAAAATAGTAAAAACCTTCTTTTTTATGAATATAAGTTCCTTCATAAGCTGTACCAGCCACCTGCCGAGGCTTCTTCCCTTGTTTTATTGAAAGACCGTCCTCACTTAATTCAATGCCATAAATGCCCCGAAAGCTGCCCCAAAACAAAAATTTCTTTCCGGCATCTTCTATATAGAAAGGGTCAATAGAATTCTGTACATTAATCTCGTTACTCCGAAACATCAGACCATGGTCTTTAAATGGCCCCGAAAGTTTGTCTGCCGTAGCGCAACCGATACCACAGGTCCACTCACCTCCCCATTTAGACATAGAATAATAAAGTACATACGTATCACCTATCTTATTGATATCCGGAGCCCATAAGCCTCCACCCGGTTCAAAATCAGGACGCGTTCGATCCGTGAATGCTGTACCTACCCATTCCCAATTAATCAAATCCTTGGAACGATGGATCGGCAAATTACGAATATCTTCGGTTGCATACAAATAATAATAACCATCACCACCTTCTATAATAGTAGGATCGGGCAGACTATAATCTATCACCGGATTCCAGTAATAGCTGGTTTTATCACCATCAGGTATTTCTTCTTGCGCAGACGATGATGAGCAAGACACCAAACAAAAGCAGATAGACAGGATCAAATTTTTTCTCATTGCAGTAATTTAGGAGTTATATATTCTTTACTGATTCTCATACGGTCTGTTCCATTCACATTCTCAAAATTTACCGTACCAATATACATAGCACGCGGATGAATATTACTTTTATCTTTGTGGGCATGGAATACAATACGAAGTTTTCCCTCTTTATCAGTGAACATGGCGCTATGCCCTACACCTACCAACCCACCAGGATTTTGCAATAATGGATTTTCGTCGTATTTAGCCCATTCCCCCATTATATCGGTAGCTGTAGCACAACCTACACCATAGAATGGACTTTCATAACTATTCGCAGAATAAGTCATATAATAAATTCCATTGTGTTTGAGAATATAAGAACCTTCATTGACTCGAGGCCACACTTCCTCCCAAGCCTGTGAAACATGAATACAAGGACGCATCGTTTCTTTCTTAAGGGTTATCAAATCTTTTTCCAACTCGGCTATCCATACATTATTCCCATCATTAAAACGGACAAATGACAAATAAGGAGTACCGTCATCATCCATGAAAAAAGAATTATCAATACATTTCTCCTCAACAATCATAGGTTCTTGCTTATTTTGTATAAATGGTCCTACAGGGGAATCTGCCACTGCTACACAAATATGCTCATCTGCCGAATAATACATATAAAATTTACCATTCACTTCATATACTTCCGGTGCCCAAAACCAACGGTCTGCCCATGAATCCTTCTTATTCAAAGCCAGCCCTTTATATTTCCACGTTTTTAAATTATCCGAGATATAAACCTCTATTCCTTCATCCGAGTGAGTACCATAAGCATAATAAGTCCCATTGTGCAACAATATAAACGGGTCACCCAGTGGAACAGGTATTTCCAGCTCTTCCACAATTATTTCATTCACATTCTTATATTCTGAGGAACATGACTGACAAGAAGTCAATGTCCCCAACATCAATAACCAAATAAAAATCATTTTTTTTTTCATAATACTAGTCAGTTTCCTATATGATAATACAATATTCCTTTATATACCGGAGAATAATTTCCAGAACAAAATCCTACACAAGAAGCAGGATAATGAATATCCAATCTCCCTAATTCTCTTCCGTCAACAAAAAGATAGAGCTTATTTCCCCTTCTCACCGCACGGAAATTATAAGATTCCTTTAATTGTTCTTGAATTCCCAACTTATAAATATGCCGTTCCAAATCCTGAGCGTCTTTATTAATAAAACGAATACCTTCCGTTTTTATCGGAGTAAAAGACAAACGATTATAAGCCAGATGCTCTGCCACCGTCGCCCCGCTGTTATTCAATGGATACCATTTTCCCTCATTCAAATATTCTATTGTAAATTTACTAAACATATCGTCTACAAACTCCGCCTTATTCCCTACTTCATGACGGTTCAGGTAAAGGGCATTTATCCATGAAGGCGATATAAAACGATAACATTTTTCGACAAAATCAGTATACTTCACATCAGGATAAACCATTTGTAAATGTTCCAACGGATATTTTTTATCAAGTATCTGTTGTCCTTGTTTTACAACTACCACTTCCAGCATACGCGTGATACCATTAAATTGAGCTTTTACATAGTTATCTTTATCCACATAAACCGGATAGCTTCCTGACATCTTACAATCGGACAAACCTGAAAGTTGAAAACTAAATTCATAATGATCAAGAAAATCACCTTTCAATATTTCTGAATGTTCTTTTAACTGTATCCGGTCATCATCAAATCCGATAGTATAAGTCACCCCTTCGAACAAAGCTTTTTTAGTCCGATCAAACACTCCGGGAACACCGGGTTCCGTCACAGGAATAATCTTTGTAAACAGATGTTTTTGAGGAGATGGTATTTCATCCAACCATACTTTTAAACAATCCTGATTACGTTCAATACGTAAATGATGATAAACACCCCAACGAAAATCTTTAGGCAAAGTGAAATATTCCTCCTTTTCTTTACCATTAATAATGGTACGCAAATACCAATTGTGGTTCTTTGTATCGAAACCGATATAAGCATTATTATCCACATCTTTCCACCACGCAATGATACCAGCATCTCCATCTGTTTTGACTGCTGTTTCAAACATATAAGTTGTAGAAGGTTTCACTTGTTGCAGCACTCCAAAAGAAGGTGTTTCCCCTTTCATTGAAAAAGTGGGCAAAGAAGGTTCCGGATGATAGCCATCTGTACAAGGACCGGTTATTCCTTCAACAAATAATGTTTTATTAAAGAAATGAACACGGTTAATATACTGCCCCCTACACTCATTATTTTTATTAGCCATATATATAAGCCACCATTCAAATCCATTGGGCCCCCTTAAAATATTAGGTTGTCCTGGGGTCATCAAAATATCATCCGCTGTTTCACTCCTCATATCAAACAAAGAAACATCAAAAAATTGGGCACGCCCTTTATTTGTTTCTACAGCAAGCAAGTTCTCTCCTTTTTTCAGAAGCTCTCGTTGCTTTTCATCAAGGTTTACCATACAATAATCCCGTCCCTGTTTTTCGTAAATCAATGTTCCATTCAAATATATTTTTGTATCTCCGTCATGAGCAACCCTGAGTGCTAAATTTCCCACCTGTTTGCCAACAAAAAAAGATTTACGTAACCACAATGAAGGAGATGTCCACCAAGTACCTAAATGACGAGTGGTAGATCCTTTTATCTCTTTAGATGAGAATCCACATTCTCCTTTCTTCCAATCGGAAGCCTGATATACCGGAAGCATCCAACCGACTCCAGGATTATTTTCTGTATAATCAAACAATGGCTCATAAGTGATGCCATATCGTAAAAGATCCACATAATTCTCTTCCAGTAGAATTTGATTAGAATTTACTACCGGATAGCTATATTTATTCCCATTTTGAAAACTTAAAGGTGAGTCTGCCTCCGCAACCCCCAATTGATAATTCCCCCACTCAGTAGAGGTATGATTGGCATTATACATCAAATAGTATCGGTCTCTGTATTTCATCACCCAAGGTCCCTCTGCCACTCTGTTATCCATGGTCTCCCATGTATCCGGCAATGATGCAAACAAGCACACTGGTTCTCCGGCAAATTCCGCCGGATTCTTCATTTTACGTCCCCAAATAGTATTTCCATCAGTAAAACGCACCATATACATATATAATTGTCCGTCATCATCTTTAAAAACCTTAGGATCAATGCGATTATCCATCCAAGTTTTTTTATCAGGCTCTATATAGAGCCCCAACACATTTTTACTTTGAGCATGTACAATGTGAACAGCATGCTTATCCTTACCCCAATAATTGACAGACCAATATAAGTGAAAATCACCATTCAAACAAAACATATCATTGGCGTGAATCTGCTCATTACCGGCACCACTTCCTTTACTCCAGCCATTATCCATAGTCACGACATGAACAGGTTTACCCCAATGAACCAAGTCGTCGGAAACATAAAAATCCCCATTGGTAAATACTCCACCTATATAATACTTACCATTATATTTCATCACACCGGCATCCGCTACTCCGGGAAGCACCGGATTCTGTATGTTTTGCGCGAATAAAGTACCGCAACAAGCAAAAGCACAGAAGATCAGTATTTTTTTGCAGACAAGCATAAATGATACTAGTTAAATAAAGACTATGCCGGAAGTATTATAAAAAGAAAAAACACTCCGACACAGTCTTTCTTTTTTATTAATAATTAGGATTCTGAGTTAGTTGAGGAACATCATCAATCTTACTGATTTCAACTTCCGATGTAGGGATAGGCATACGTTTGTGTTTGCCAATCACAAAATTGTTGAAGTCCTTGTCACGAGCTTTCAGCTCGTCAATACCAGCCTGTGAATCAAGCAATCCCCAGCGCTTCAAATCCGCCCAACGCCAGCCTTCGAAACAAAGTTCCAAAGCACGTTCCATCTGAAGACGTTTGATAAAGACCTCCTTTGAACTTAAACAATCCTTCCACCGACTATCTTTCAGTTTGGATAACCCTGCACGTTCTCTTACCTTATCAACATAAACAGCCGCATCAGAAGCCGAAGTTCCAGTTTCAACCAAACACTCCGCATAACTCAATAAAACATCAGCATACCGCATAATACGATAATTATTACGTGCGAAATAGTCTTCACGTTCACGATAGTAAGAAGTATTGTATTTGCGAATATAACAATCCTCTGTGTCCTGTCCCCACTCATCAAACCATTGTGACGCATCTTCATTGGCATAGTATTTTTTTGACTGATCAGGAAAATCATCTCCAAAATGTTTATAAAGAATACTATTGTATAAACGCAAGTCATTTCTGCCATCAACCCTTCTCTCTTTCAAGAACTCATCTACTAGCCAACGACGCGCTTTACCATCGCCCCAACCCGTACCATGAGTGCCACCGGGTGCATAAAACTGAGTACGCTGGAAACCAAAGGCCATACTGGCATCATTGCCTGTGCCCCCCTTATTTTGATCATCAAACTGAATTTCAAATATTCCCTCCTGATTATTTTCATTCAAATCGGTAAAATTGTCTTCACGGTTATCAAGCAAACCATACAAAGAGCCTTCCCTATCAATCAGCCATTGCAACTGTTCTTTGGCCCTATCATATTTATGTTGTTGCATATAAGCCTTGCCCAACAAAGCTTTAGCAGCACCTTTTGTCGCTCTGCCTAAATCTGCCGCATCCCATGCCTCCGGCAAATTCTCCATTGCAAACGTAAGGTCTTTTTCTATCTGATCCCAAATTTCCTGTTCTGAAGCGTCCTTAGGTATGTAATCAGCATTTTGAGGTTCAAGAACTAATGTCCCTTTCTCCCACAAAAGATTTATCTGAAAATACCACAGAGCACGCAAAAAGGAAGCCTGTGCTAAAAGTTGGTTCTTTTGAACCTCATCCATTTCAATCGCAGGCACATTAGCCAAAACCTGATTACAACGAAAGATCCCTACATAAAAATGCTCCCAATGTACCTTATTACCCTCATAGAAATCATAATTATTATAAAGAAAACGCGTCCAGTCACCTAATTCTATCCAAGGAGACGAACTCCATCCTTCATCTGATGACAGATCGTAACGAAAAGACAACCAACGCATCCAAGTCCCTTCTTTATATAAGAAACTGTAACAAGCATTTACTCCAGCTTTTGCATCATCCGCCGATTTCCAAAAAGTAGTATTGGTTACTTCATTCGGATTTTCTATATCCAATAAACTTGAGCTGCATCCGGTAGCACACAAAGCCAAGACACCAGCAAATAAAAATCTATATATTTTCTTCATATCAGTATACTAATTTATAAGTTAAAAGGTCAAATCCAAGCCAAACATAACAGAACGAGTATTAGGATATGAAAAACTATCCGTTCCACTATTCCAAATATTAGTGTTTATAAAATCAGGATCAAGCCCGGAATAGCCTGTAAAAGTGAGCAGATTACTACCGGTAGCATATAAACGAAGTTTGTCAATACCCAAATTCTTCAACCATTCCTTTTTAAGATTGTATCCGATAGAAATATTTTTCAGTCTGAAATAAGAACCGTTTTCAAGGAAACGATCCGCATCCCATGAATTACGTTGGTCACCATAAATTATACGTGGCGTATCAGAATTCTGATTTACCTGATAAGGTTCTTCTCCCTTCTTGAAGCGAAGATAATTGGAATTGTCCGAGAACAAACGTCCTTGCCATTTGGATACATTATAAATTTTATTACCAAATTGCCCATTCCACATCATACTGAAATCAAAGTCTTTCCATTCAGCATTCAAGACCAATGACATTTGCATCTTTGCCCACGGACTTCCGCAAAATTGACGGTCATCCGCCGTAATCTGTCCATTATTATCCGTATCAATATATTTCACATCACCTAATTGCGGACGTTTCCCGGAAATCATAATAGGTTCGCCATCAGGAGTTACATAATTATCTATTTGTTCTTGTGTTTTAAAAATCCCATCGGTTTTATACAAAAAAAATTCTGCCAACGGACCATTCAACCTCGTTCTTGCCTGACCTGAATCAATAAAAGGTTTTTCATATCCTAAACTTAATACTTTATTACTCAAAGTTGTAATATTCAACAATGCACCATATTTGAAATCTGAAACTTGATCTTTCCACCCCAAGCTCAATTCAAATCCACGATTGCGCAAACTAGCCGCATTTGCTTTAGGTGCCCCTTCTTGATTACCGGTAGAGATGGCAATAGGCATTTCCGTCAAAACATCCTTAGTCTTTGAATGATAATACTCGGCACTGAAAGTCAAACGTGAATTGAGAAAACTAGCGTCAAAACCAATATTTACGGTTTCTTTGGTTTCCCAAACAAGATTGGTATTCACTAATTTTACTTGAGTGGCTCCAGGTACAATAGCTCCACCAAATACCGTCACAATGCTTTGATTAATAGTACCAACATAATCCCAATCACCGATAGAAGCATTACCCAAACGCCCCCAATTTCCCCTGATCTTCAAATCATCAATCCAAGGTACCTTAAAGAAACTTTCCTTAGAAATTCTCCAGGCAGCAGAAACAGAAGGAAAATTACCCCAGCGATTTTCCTTAGCTAAACGAGAAGTACCATCCCGACGGAAAGTAGCTGTCAGATAATATTTGTCATCATAAATATAATTAACACGTCCCAAATAAGAGATCATGGCATTCTCACTAATACTATTAGTATTCTGTTGGTTACTTTGTCCAGCATTTAACACTGTCAGATAATCACCATTACCTAACATAGGAAAATTAAGACGGGAAGCCCATAACCCCTCCCACTCATGATGTTGGTAAGTAGTACCTAATACTGCATCGACATGATGTTTTCCAAAATCCTTGTTAAAATTCAACGTGTGCTCAATCAGCATATTATAAGTATTATCACGTGCTTTCTGGCTCTCCGGATCACGATGTTCCTGATTTTGTTGCCAATTACCTTCACCACGAAACCATGAATTTTCATAGAAATACAAGTCAACGCCCCCATTGAACTTATAAGAAAGAAACTCGAAAGGTTTGAACTCCAACCACAATGAACCATTCAGACGATTTTGTCTCATATGGCGTTTTTCCAAATTTTCACGTGCAATGGGATTTACACCGAAAGTATTATATTTAGCCGCATCTCCATATCCATAACCACCTGGATTATTCTCATCATAAACCGGAATAGTAGGCATCATACGTAAAAAGTCATTATAAGTATTTGTCTGGTTCGGATCTGTATTAGTTAATGAGTAGGCCAAGTTCTCACCGAATGAAAACCAACCTTTTTTCCCCTGTGTGTTAACACGGAAACTATAACGATCAAACGTATTTCCATAAGATACACCATCATTATTATAGTAACCAGCTGAAACAAAATAACTACCCGAATCTCCACCACCGGATAAAGATACATTATAATCCTGTACCAAAGCTGTCTTCAATACCTCATCCTGCCAATTGGTATCATATTCGGAATGCTTCTGAGTTGTTGTTATGGAGGCTATACCATCTTTTATCGCTTCTTTATAAGCTATATCATTATATTTAATGTACTCTGCCGCATTCATCAAATCAAACTTCGGACTCCACTCCAATGTTTCTTTCACACTCACATTCACCTTCATAGGACCACTCACCCCTTTCTTAGTAGTAACAATAATCACCCCATTAGCAGCACGAGAACCATATATAGCGGCAGCGGAAGCATCTTTCAAGATCTGAATAGATTCAACGTCAGCCGGATTAAAGTCAACTCCCGGATCAGTTATCATCCCATCGACCACCCACAACGGAGCATTATTACTTAATGAACCCACACCACGAATTTGAATAGAAGCATCCTCACCTGCTCTACCACTACTACGAACGTTTACACCTGTAGCAAGCCCCTGCATCTGACTGACAAGTGTTCCAGCTGAGCTTTTTTTCATCTCTTTGGTATCAACTACTGCTACTGCACCCGTCAGATCAGATTTCTTCACAGTCTGATAACCAATTATAACCACCTCTTCCAAAGCCTTGGAATCATCCTTCATTATCACGTGCAAAGGTTTTCCCTTGTAAACAATCTCTTGGAGGGTCATCCCTATATATGAGAAAACCAATGTTTGTCCATTTTCTCCAGTAAGAGTAAACTTACCATCCAAATCAGTAGTAGTACCGGTAGAAGTACCCTTAATAACCACATTCACACCAATTAAAGGCAAGTTGTCTGTGTCTACTACGGTTCCGGTCATTGTTACGTTCTGCGCATAAGCAGTCATCGTAAAAATAGTCAGAAAGAAGACTAATAATTTTTTAATCATTTTTTATAGAATTAGATTTGTAAAATTGTGCGGAGATTTCAGTTCCGCTTTTTAATTAATCACAAGTATGTTCATAAATATACATACAACAGATAGAATTTAAAGGTCACATTCTTGTTATGTCATAGGCATTTCTTTTTTCACAGTATTACATGAATCATATTCTCAACTTTTTGTGATGCAAATGTATTCCAAACTCCCCGAATGTGCTAGAACTATTCAACCAATTAATAGAATAATACATTCAAAAATCGCCCTCAGAATAGTTCCTGAGGGCGATTAGTTCTATTATTCTATTTCATGCGCCGAAAAAAATCATTTCACAAAATCTTTTGGTAAAATACCAAATTGCTTCTGAAAACATTTAGTAAAATAAGAAGGAGTATTGAAGCCAACCATATAACATACTTCATTTACCTTACATTCTCCTTCCCTTAATAATTGAGCAGCTTTTTTCAATCTCTCTAAACGGATATAGTCATTAGGGGTCATGTCCAACACTCCTTTTATTTTGCGGTTCAAACTGGAACGGCTCATATTGAGCAAACTCGCCATATCGTCCAGACAGAAGTCCGGATTTTGCATATTGGCAACAATCACTTCATTCAAGGTTTTCAAAAAAGTTTCATCCGCTTTCGTCATAGCCATAGAATTGGTCTGTATAAACGGTGAATGTGCAAAAGCCGCATGCAGCTTTTCATGATTACTTAATAAATTGGCAACAGACACTTTCAAATACTCCACAGAAAACGGCTTTTCAATATAAGCATCCGCTCCAGATTTCAAACCATCTATTTTTGATTGTAAAGTGGTCTTAGCCGTCAACAGTACAATAGGAATATGACTGTAATCCAAGTCTGATTTTATACGGTCACATAATTCCAACCCATCCATTTCGGGCATCATTATATCCGATACTATTAAGTTCACTGTATGCCCCTCCAACACCTTTAAGGCCTCCACTCCGTTAGTTGCAGTCAATATTTGATAAACAGGTGACAATTGTCTGACAACAAAAGCCAACATTTCAACATTATCCTCCACAATCAATACAGTGTAACGCGGCTTCTGTTGCAATTGTCCCGGATCCTCTTCTTTCGGATCCTCTTTCAACTTAATCTCACTCTTCGAAATGGCAATAGTATGTTCATGCTTTACTGGCAATGAAAGAATAAAACAATTCTGCTTTTGTGAATCATCCATTATTAAGTTCCCTTCATGCAACTCAGCTAAAGATCTTGCCAATGCCAAACCAATTCCCGTACCCGAAACCTTACGGGAAAATCCGTCCTTATACTGTATGAAAGGCTTAAAAATCTCTTCACGCATTTCCATAGGAATTACATTGCCATCGTTACAGACAGACAAGAACCAACAAGTATCCTCCATCCACAACCGGACATGAATATAAGTTTCAGAATATTTAATGGCATTAGTAAACAGATTACTAATTATCTTAGTCAACGCCTCACGATCTATCGACGCATAGATAGATTCCGAACATTCAATAACAAATTCCAATTTCTTTTGCCGTGCCAATGGAGTAAACCGCATATAAATCTGCTGTAATATATCCGAAATATTACACTCTACAAAATTCAGTTGAAACCCACGTGTTTCAGTCTTTCTGAAATCAAGTAACTGATTAACCAAATCCAGTAAACGGGTAGTATTCAGATTCATTATTTCCAAATCATCACGGATATCTGCAGATACATTCGGAGAAACAAGCACATTTTCAAGCGGACTTTTGATTAATGTCAAAGGAGTACGAATCTCATGCGCCACATTCGTAAAGAAATCTATTTTTGCAGTATAGAGTTCGCGTTCCTTTTCCCGTTCGAATTTCTCCATGGCCTGTTGGTGTTTCTGCTCATTCCTTTTCCGGAAATAATAAATGATACCTACCACAGACAGAATTCCTAATAGCAAATAAATAAAATAGGCCCACCCTGATAAATAAAACGGAGGTAAAATATGAATCTTCAATATACGCTCTTTTTCATTCCATTTTCCGTCACTATTCGATCCTCTTAAATGGAAAATATAAGTTCCATATGGTAAATTGGAATAATTGATTACCGAATTCCGCCCTACATTATACCACTCTTTATCAAATCCTTCCATTTTATAAACCAATTGATTCATTTCCGGTGCCTGATAACCTAATGCCGCCGCATGCAATGAAAAAGAATTTTGATCAGATTCTAACTCGACCTCATCAGAAAAGACGATGCTTTCTTTCAATGGAGAATCCTTACTGCCGATCTGCATTCGTTTATTGAATAAGAAGAAATCTGTAATGACAACTGGTGGAACAAAAGTATTTTCTACAAAAGTAGATGGATCAAAAGTGATAAAACCATTTATACTACCTAAATAGATACGTCCCATCTTATCTTTATACCCAGACTGATAATTAAACTGGTTACTTAGCAATCCGTTTGCTGTAGTATAAACTCGTTTATCATCTGTTTCCGGATTGAAACAAACCAAACCATTATTAGTTGTCAACCATAAATTCCCCCGATTATCCTCTACCATCCGATAAATGATATTACTAGGAAAACCTTTCGACATATCAAAACGAGTAAAGCTTTCATTTTCCGGATTAAAACGGCAAAAACCCGCCCCTTGTGTCATAAACCATAACCGCTTACGACTATCTTCACAAATACTGATTACTTTATCATAAGGTAATGAAGTGGAATCGTTCTTGTGAAAAATAAAATTCTTCCATTCTTTCTTATTCACATCATAACGAAAAACACCGTTAGAATAAGTTGCCAGCCACAAATTCCCACTAAAATCCTCCAATATTTTATAAACAAACATATTAGCTAGTTCCGGCATCCTAGTAAAGTCATCTGTATCACGATTATATCGCAGCAATCCAGATGTAGTGCCAATCCATAAGTCACCAGATGTAGTTTTACAAATAGAGAATACATTATTGGCATCCAAAGAATTTGGGCTTATACCTTTTTGATAGTGTCTTACTTGCTTCGTAAGCAAATCAATACGGCTTAAACCTCCGGAAAAAGTGCCTACCCACAAATCATCACCGTCCAAACATAAACCATGAACATTTTGATAAATAGCAGGATGTGAGAATTTTTCAATCTTTCCACTTTCCGGATAAAAATGAAATAATCCCTTATCTTCAGTACCAATCCAAACAGTACCATCATTACTTTCACAGAACTCACGTACCCTACGCCCAAAATTTTTAATATCATCACGAGGGTAGAATTTTTCAAAATAAGTCCATTGACGCGGATAGTAATTGACCCCGCCAAAATAAGATCCGATCCACATTCCTCCCTCATTATCACGGCATATAGAATAAATAGCATTATCGGCTAAAGCATAAGAATCATTCCCGTTTGAAACAGTGAGATGAGCTATTTCAC
>ERZ773241.2336-NODE-2336-length-15491-cov-4.282262_pt1 | contig 15491 bp, 14 predicted proteins | sample MGYA00580989_ERZ773241 | MGnify/ENA primary metagenome ERZ773241 (study PRJEB29015, sample SAMEA2737804) | human gut metagenome | biome: human gut; feature: human-associated habitat; material: faeces | place: China | collected 2012 ... | reverse complement strand
ATGCTCGGCGAACATCCGCGAATTGTTGCGGCTGTCGTGGCCGATCGCAACCCGGATCTGCTCGCCCGCGAAGTTCTTCTTGAGATAGTTCGAAAGCCCCTGTGTAGCAGCCCCCACCGTGTAGACGTTCATGCGGTTGGTGCCCACTCCCATGATGCCGCGCAGGCCGCCCGTACCGAATTCGAGGTCTTTGTAGAAACTCTCGGTGAGTTCTTTCATATCGTTATCGATCAGGTATTTAACCTGCTTTTTGGTAGCTTCGTCATAGTGGCCGTCAAGCCATGCCTGCGCTTTTTTCAGCACCAATTGTTCCAGTTCGTTAGCCATAAGTTTTATTGGTTTTATTTATAACTTGATTATAGGACTGCCTAAAAAATTGATATGCAAATATACGAAATTTATTTCTATTATTCACTATCAGGGAGTTAAAATTGAATGTCCGGAAACCGTTGTTTTTCTATATATAAAAAAAGTGAAAATACAACACCTTTTTGGAAATCTTTTTGCAAAATTATTCACAACTTTGTCACATCAAAAACAGTGCAACCCTTATCATGTTAAACAACACGCAGACATATAGCGATATGTGGCAGAACTGCCTTGACCGGATCAAGGCACAGACCTCCGAAGAGGAGTTCGTGAAGTGGTTCCAGCCGATCGTACCGCTCGAGTTCGACGGCACCAACCTGCGCCTGCGTGTTCCCAACGAGAGCTACGTACACCAGATCGAAAAGAACTACATCCCGTTCCTGCGTCCGATCATCTCGCAGCTCTACGGACAGCAGACCCGGCTGCACTATGCCGTGCCGCGTTCGACACCCCCGGCCGTACCCGTTACCGCCGATGCCGACACCACGGCCATTTCGCGTTTCAACACGCAGACCAACACCGCAAATATAAAGAATCCCTTCGTAATTCCGGGGCTCAAGAAGATAATCATCGACCCGCAGCTGAATCCGGGGCTCACGTTCGCGACCTTCATCGAGGGCGAATGCAACCGCCTGGCACGTTCGGCGGGCATGTCCGTGGCCGTAAACCCGGGCAACAACCCCTTCAACCCCCTATATATATATGGGGACTCGGGACTGGGCAAGACGCACATCGTACAGGCCATCGGCCACGAGGTACGCCAGCGCCATCCCGAGTTGCAGGTGCTGTATGTCTCGATGAACAAATTCCAGGCGCAGTTCCAGACCGCGTACAAGAACGGCGAAATCCCCGATTTCATCCATTTCTACCAGATGATCGACGTACTGATCATCGACGACATCCAGGAACTGACCGGGAAGACGGGCACGCAGAATGCGTTCTTCAACATCTTCAACCACCTGCAGCTGGCGGGCAAACAGCTGATTCTCACCTCGGACAAGCCGCCCGTGGAGCTGAAAGACATCGAACAGCGCCTGCTGACGCGCTTCAAGTGGGGATTGTCGGCACAGCTCAACACGCCCGACTACGACACGAAGCTCAAGATCATCCGCGTAAAGGCGCAGAAGTTCGGGGCGCAGATTTCGGACGACGTGGTGGCCTACCTGGCGGACAACATCTCGGCCAATGTGCGTGAGATCGAGGGGGCGCTCTCGTCGCTGGTGGCCAACGCCTCGTTCCTCGGGCGCAAGATCACCACGTCGCTGGCCAAGGAGATCCTGAAGGTCTACGTGCAGCTCTACCAGAAGGAGATCACGCTCGACCACATCATCGAAGTGGTGTGCGAATACCTGAACCTCGATTTCGCTCGCTTCAACTCCACGGAGCGGACGCGCGAGATCGCCCAGGCACGGCAGATCGCCATGTACCTCGCCAAACAGCACACCAAGGCACCGCTCACGACCATCGGGGCCGCCATCGGAGGCCGCAACCACGCCACGGTGCTCCACTCGTGCAAGGCCGTATCGAACCTGATCGAAACCGACAAGGCGTTCCGCCGGCAGGTCGAGGAGATCGAAAAGAAAGTGCTTGCGCAATAACCGGTTACAGGGAGGGGCTTCCGCCGGGAGGGGGGGGGTGCCCCCGCCACGAAGGCGCATCGCACAAAGCAGCCCCGGGCCGGAACAATTGCGGACACATACCGTAAAATCCAAACAGGGAGCCGTGACAGGTTTTGTCACGGCTTTTTTTTTATATATTTGCGGCCTGGGCAGGCGGGCAAACCCGCCGCCCGCAAAACATCCTGAAAACTCCGGAAGCCCGCCACGGGCGCAACCGGAAAAAACAAGCGACCACCGCATGGATCAACCCAAACTCGAACGCCTGCTGCGGCTGATGAAGCTACTCACGGCAAACACCACCTACAACGTCGACCAGCTGGCCGAACGGCTCCAGATGTCGCGCCGCACCATCTATCGCTACATAGACACCTTCCGCGAGGCGGGGTTCGTCATCAAAAAAGCGGGCGACCGCATCCGACTCGACAAGGAGTCCCCGCACTTCCGCGACATCTCGCAGCTCGTGCATTTCACCGAAGAAGAGGCCGTGATCCTCAAGAGCGCCATCGAGAACATCGACGACACGAACCTGCTGAAACAGAACCTCAAACGCAAGCTCTACTCGGTCTACGACAACAAGACGCTGGCCGACACGGTCGTGCGCGGCAAGAACGCCCCGAACATCCGGACGCTGATCGAGGCCATCGACCGGCAACGGCAGGCCATACTGCACAGCTACCAGTCGCCGCACGGCGGGGAAGTCCGCGACCGCCGCGTGGAGCCCTTCGCCTTCACGACCAACTACGTGCAGGTGTGGTGCTACGATCCGGAGGCCGGGGCATGCAAGCTCTTCAAAACCTCGCGCATCGGGTCGGTGGAACTTACCGCAGAGGCCTGGGAACACGGGGCGGAGCACCGCGAAGGGTTCATCGACGTCTTCCGCATGCACGGTGGCGCACGCCACCGGGTGCGGCTGGAGCTGGGGCTGCTGGCCTACAACCTGTTATGCGAGGAGTACCCGCTGGCCGAACGCGACGTCCGGCCGCTGGGGCGGGGAAGATGGCTGCTCGACACCCAGGTCGCCGGGTTTGCCGGCGTGGGACGCTTCGCCGTCGGGCTGCTGGACGACATCCGCATCGTCGACTCGCCGGAGCTGACCGCCTATATCCGCGATTATATCGCGGCAAACAAGTTGCTATAAGATTTTTTCGTATATTTGTAATACACATAAAACATCCGACATCATGAAAATAAACACGATCGCAACGCTGGGTGTGCTTTGCACGGCATTAGCAGCCGGTTCCTGCTGCCGGCAAACACCCCGAACGACTGAAACGCTGCCGGCAGCAGCGGCCGTCGTACTGCAGGATTACGGGACGGAACCGACCGTCCTGAACATCGAAAGCTACACGCTCGGGAACGAGAATTTCAGGACGGTGCTCTGGACGGGCAACAACCTGCAGGTCACGCTGATGACGATTCCCGTAGGCGGGGACGTAGGGTTGGAGCAGCACATGGGCATCGACCAGTTCCTGCGCATCGAGGAGGGTATGGCACAGGTAATGATGGGCGACAGCCAGGATAAGCTCGACTTCGTACGCGACGTGGAAGACGACTATGCGATCTTCGTCCCGGCCGGGAAGTGGCACAACATCGTCAACAAAGGCGACAAGCCGCTGAAACTCTATTCGATCTACGCCCCGGCGGAGCACCCCCACGGCACGGTACACAAGACCCAGCAGGAAGCCATGGAGGCCGAACACGCCCACTGACCCCACAGGATTCCGGCAAAAAACGCATGTTTCACAAAAAAACATGCGTTTTTTAATTCCGTGTCACAAGTTGTCACTACGGCACTGTTCCTTTGTACCGTGAACCTAAAAGAAAACGATTATGGGAACAGCTTACAAAATCAGGTGCAGGCACTGCGGGGCGCAGTTCGAGCACCACATGCAACCGGGCTACGGCGTACTGCCGATGTGCGTGGGATGCGGCGAATATGTCGAAACCGAAACGGCGATCCGCTGCCCGGCTTGCCACAAGAAACTCAACACCACGCAGGAAGAGTTCAACGAACAGATCGAGGTGACCTACATGTGGGACTGAGCGGCGCGCGGCACACGCGGCAGGGCAACAAAAAAGTAGGCACGGAAGGGTGAAAATCCGCGGAAAATTCCTATCTTTACCCAAAATAGGCAGCGCCCGGGCCTTGCCCCGGAAACGGGGCACAGCGCAGGGTCTGCACTATTTTTGCGAAAACGAACCTTTTTCGGAAACGTATGACACAGTTACAGGCGGGGGATATGGCCCCGGATTTCAAGTCCACGACCCAGGACGGTGCGGCGCTGACGCTGGCCGACCTGAAGGGACAACGCACGATACTCTATTTCTACCCCAAGGACAACACCTCGGGGTGCACGCTCGAAGCCAAGAGCCTGCGCGACGGCAGGGCAGAACTCGCCCGCATGGGATTCCGGATCATCGGCGTAAGCCCCGACAGCGAAAAATCGCACCGGAACTTCTGTGCCAAGCACGACCTGAATTTCACGCTGCTCGCCGACACCGACCACAGCGTCTGCGAAGCTTACGGGGTCTGGGCCGAAAAGTCGATGTACGGCCGCAAATACATGGGCGTACTGCGCACGACGTTCGTCATCGACGCCGAGGGGCGGATCGAAAAGGTATTCACCAAGGTCGACACCGCAAACCACTACCGGCAAATCCTGGACGCATACAAATAGGACGGCACCAACCGACGACCGAGACATGAAATTCTTTGCGGGCATACTACTTTCGGCAGGCAGCCTCCTGGGGCCCCTGCAGCTTCCGGCACAAGGGCGGCCGGCGGCACCCGCGCATGAATTCGTGCAAAATCCCGCACGGGAATCCGCAGCGGAGCCGGGGCGCCACCAACCGGCGGAATTCGCAGCAGGGTCTCCGGGCGTGCCCGCGACAGAACTTCCGGCCGAGTTCTCGGCCAAGGCGCATGCCGCCGCAAGTTCGCTGCGGATGCTTCCCCCCGAGGAGTTCGGGCTCCGGTGGCTGCAGGAAGAGGTAAACCCCTACCTGCGCGCACGCCGCAAACTCCACCGCACCATGCAAGAACGGGCTGCGCAACAGGAGGAGTCCCTGATCCGATCCCGGCAGAAATACCCGCACGACCTGAACAGGCGAACCGGGCTCTGGGGAATAGGCAACACATCGGTCAACAACTGGAGCCCCTTCCAGGACCGGATGCTGGATGCCCGGACAATCAGCTTCCCAATGCCGCGCGGCACGAAAGCCGACAAGCGCACCGACCAGATGAAAGCCCTGGACAGGATGCGGCAACAAAAACGATAAAAAAAATTTCAAATAACGAGGAACTACACAAAATGGCAGAAAAAGTACAGGTAAATGCGGATAAGCTCAAAGTGCTTAACGCAGTGATGGAAAAAATAGAAAAGGACTTCGGCAAGGGCTCGATCATGCGCATGAACTCGCAGGAGGTGAACGACGTACCGGTCATCCCGACGGGTTCGATCACGCTCGACATGGCGCTGGGTGTGGGCGGCTATCCCAAAGGCCGCGTCGTGGAGATCTACGGCCCCGAGTCGTCGGGTAAGACGACCCTGGCGATCCACGCCATCGCCGAGGCGCAGAAAGCCGGCGGCATCGCGGCGTTCATCGACGCCGAGCACGCTTTCGACAGCTTCTACGCACAGAAACTGGGCGTGGACGTCGACAACCTGCTCATATCGCAGCCCGACAACGGCGAGCAGGCGCTCGAAATCGCCGATTCGCTGATCCGGTCGAGCGCGATCGACATCATCGTCATCGACTCGGTGGCGGCGCTGACCCCCAAGGCCGAGATCGAAGGCGAGATGGGCGACTCGAAGATGGGCCTCCAGGCCCGCCTGATGTCGCAGGCACTGCGCAAGCTGACGTCGAGCATCTCGAAGACCAAGACGGTCTGCATCTTCATCAACCAGCTGCGCGACAAGATCGGTGTCGTCTACGGTAATCCCGAGACCACGACGGGCGGCAATGCCCTGAAATTCTACGCCAGCGTGCGCATCGACATCCGCCGCATGTCGGTCATCAAGGACGGCGAGGAACAGTTGGGAACACGCACCAAGGTGAAGGTCGTGAAGAACAAGGTGGCACCCCCGTTCAAACGTGCGGAATTCGACATCATGTTCGGCGAGGGCATCTCGAAGATCGGCGAGATCGTCGACCTGGGCGTCGACTACGGCGTGGTCAAGAAAGCCGGCTCGTGGTTCTCGTACGGCGACCGCAAGATCGGCCAGGGACGCGACGCCGTGAAGGAGCTGCTGAAAAACGACGACGCGCTCCGCAACGAAATCGAGGCCAAGGTACGCGAGGCCATGAAGGCACCTAAACAATAAGGTATGGATTATACTGCCGAGGATGAAGTTATAATCAAGGAAAAGTGGGACGATCTGCTCCTCTCGTGCACCAAGATATGTAAGAACGACGAGGACTGGAATTTCATAAAAAGGGCATTTTTCCTGGCCAAGGAGGCACATCAGGGGGTAAGGCGCCGCTCCGGCGAGCCATACCTCCTGCATCCTATTGCAGTAGCCAAGATCGTCATCGAGGAGATCGGACTGGGCGTGAAATCGGTCGTGGCGGCATTGCTGCACGACGTCGTGGAAGACACGGAATACACCGTGGAAGACATGGAACGCATCTTCGGGCCGAAAATCGCCTCGATGGTCGACGGGCTGACCAAGATGTCGGGCGTGTTCAACGCCGAAACCTCGGAACAGGCCGAATATTTCCGCAAGGTGTTGCTGACCCTCTCGGACGACGTGCGGGTCATCCTCATCAAAATCGCCGACCGCCTGCACAACATGCGCACGCTGGGGGCGATGCCGATGAACAAACAGATCAAGATCACGGGCGAAACGATCTACCTCTTCGCACCGCTGGCCTACCGGCTGGGGCTTTATTCGATCAAAAGCGAACTGGAAGACCTCTGCATGAAGTACCGGTTCCCGCAGCAATACGCCGAGATCACACAGAAACTCAATGAAACCGAGGCGTCGCGCCAGGAGTTCATCAGCAAGTTCAACGCCCCGATCATCGCGGGGCTCAACCGCGACAACATCAACTACGAAATCTCGGGGCGGGTAAAGAGCGTCTACTCGATATGGAGCAAGATGCAGCGCAAACAGATCCCCTTCGAGGAGATATACGACCTGTTTGCCATCCGCATCGTGTTCAAGCCGCTGCCGTTCCCCTCGGAAAAGACCCAATGCTGGCAGGTATACTCCACCATCACGGACATCTACACCCCGAAACCCGACCGGCTGCGCGACTGGATCTCGATGCCCAAGGCCAACGGCTACGAGGCGCTGCATTCGACCGTGATGGGGCCCGACGGCGTATGGGTCGAGGTACAGATCCGCACCCAGCGCATGGAGGACATCGCCGAAAGGGGATTCGCCGCGCACTGGAAATACAAGCATGCGACCATCTCGCAGGACGAGGACGAATTCGACAAGTGGCTCAAACAGATCCGCTCGGCGCTGAACAGCCCCACGGAGAACGCGGTAGACTTCCTGGATAACTTCAAGTTATCGCTGTATACCTCGGAAATAGTGGTGTTTACACCCAAGGGAGAGGCCCGAAAAATGCCGTTCGGCGCCACGGCGCTCGATTTCGCATACGACATCCACTCGAAGATCGGAAACAGCGCCATCAGCGCCAAGATCAACCACAAGCTCGAACCGATCACCACGCAGATCAACAGTGGCGACCAGATCGAGATCATCACGGCCGACAATGCGCGTCCCAAGCCCGAATGGCTGGAGATCGTAACTACGGCCAAAGCCAAGCAGTCGATCAAGAGTTTCCTCAAGCGCGAGCGGCAGAACAACATCGAGCGGGGTATGCACATGCTCGATGAAAAGATGAAGTCGCTCAATATCAAGCTCAGCGGCCGCGTTCTGCGCAAAATAGTACCCATCTACGAGAGTAACAACAAGGAGGAACTGTACAGCAAGATCGGGGCGGGGATCGTCAACCTCGACAACCTCGAAAAAGTCCTGAAGGTCAACTCCAAAAGCAAAATCCTCAAATTCTGGACGCTGTTCATCAACAAAAAGGAGGAGGAAGACGGCGACGACGCCACCGCCCCGGGCGAAACCGCCCCGGAAAAGGAACCGGCGGCAGAACCCCAGTTCGAAATCGCCGAATGCTGCAAGCCGATCCCCGGAGACAAGGTCGTGGGGTACCGCGACCCGGCGACGGGCAACATCATCGTACACAAAGCCAACTGCGACGAGCTGGACAGGCTTGCAGCGCAATTCGGCAAGAACATCGTCAAGGACGAAATCAAGTGGTCGCAGCACAAGGCCATGTCGTACCTGGTCACCATCGAACTGCGGGGCATCGACCGCATGGGCATCCTGCTCGACCTGGCGAAGGTCGTGAGCGGCGATTTCAGCATCAACATCCGCGAGGTCAGCATCCACAGCCACGACGGCATCTTCGAGGGCAGCATAAGCCTCTATGTGAAGGATGCAGAGGGCCTGCACGACGTGATGGACAAACTGCGCAAGATAAAAGGTATTGAAAGTGTCAAACGAACCCTGAGCTGATATGGAAAACTTCTCGACCGTCCTATGGATCGTAGTGATCGCAGCGGCCATGATATTCAACGTGGTATCGCAGAGCCGCAAACAGGCGAAGAAACAGGCCCGGCAGGCCGGCGACAGGCACGCCGGCAGCGAGGCATGGCCGTCATGGGATCCGGCTGCGGGGCCGCAACCGGATTCAAGGGAGGACACTCCCGTCCGGCAGGCTGTGCAGCCGGCCGTGGCACCGGCGGCAACCCCGACGATGGCGCCGTCTGCCGGATTCGAAGATGCGGCCCCGGCGGCCGGTTCCGGGCACACTGCACCCCTCAGCGGGCGCAGCGACGTGCAAAAAGGCAGCATGACAGCCACGGAGCATCCCCACGCCGCGTATGACGACGCGCAGGAGGATGCTACAGCCGAAATAACCGAGGATTTCGACCTGCGCAGGGCCGTCATCTATTCGGAGATACTCAAGCCAAAATTCGACGAATAACGGGAAGGAGGATTTACCTATGACACCCGAGGAGACTAAATGGCGGGCAAGCGTTTACGCCCCCGAAAAAATAAGGCGGAAGCTGAAGCTGCAATACTGGCTGCTCGGCGCCTGGAGCGTCCTGGCCGGAGCATGGGTCGTAGTGTTATGCACGGGGAGGGACACATTCGGCTGGATGACCGCCGTGGTACTGCTCGCCGGTTATGCCAACATACTGCTCGGCATCGTCAACCACAGGCGGCTCCTGGCCGGGAAAAAGCCGTTTTAGAGTGGGTGGGGACAACAAACGCAAACGGCGAAAGAACGCAAAAAAATACGGAAATCACAAAAAACGAAGCTATGTCATCCATCTTTACACGCATCATTGCCGGCGAGATCCCTTCGTATAAGGTCGCCGAAGACGAAAACTATTACGCATTCCTCGACATCAACCCGCTGACCAAAGGGCACACGCTGGTGGTACCCAAAATGGAAGTGGACTACATTTTCGACCTCGACGACAAGACACTGGCCGGCATGATGCTCTTCGCCAAAAAGGTCGCGGCCAAAATCAAGCAGGAAATAGCCTGCAAGAGGGTCGCAGTGGTCGCCTTAGGGCTCGAAGTACCGCATGCACACATCCATCTGATCCCCATACAGAGCGAAAACGACGTGGATTTCCACCGCGAAAAGCTCAAATTGACGCCGGAAGAGTTCCGGGAAATTGCAGCAAAACTCTTCGGATAAGGGGCTGTTTACAAAAATATAATTACTTATATCATAAGCGGATAGTGGGTTATTAACACTATCCGCATTCTTTTTATTTAACATAATATTTGCGAAGAGCAGGAGTTTGCCGAAAAAGCACTTGCTGTTTACCGGGAATACCGGGGAAAATCGAATTTTTTATCGAAAAAGGGTAGTGTATTTACAAATGTAAATATCAAAGTGGAGGGCACTTTCCAATTGTAATTACAAATGTTAATCAACAACAAGCGTAATCCCTGTTGATTTATATTTTTGTAAAAACAGTAGGGGAGTGCAGACAAAGCCTGTCCGCAATGCAAAGTACATGAGTTAAATTGTTAAACAATCACACATATACACACTAAATACCAGCAAGTTATACTATTTATATACAAATTAAGTTAAACAATATCGGAATGGGTATAGAGTGGTTGTGCAAAATAGATTCCCAAGAGTAATTTTAGCATATAATTATGCTATTTATCAGCAATATACATATATTTATATTAACTAATAGTGGATAACAATCTGCCCGGATGAATTTAACGATATTATTTCTTTTACAGATGTAAACATTATCAACAATTATTAACATTTTACAAATGTAGATCTTACTTGTTTTACAAAAGAAAAAACTTTATATTTGTAAAAAATTACGCTGATGAGGGAAAAATTGCTCGATTTGATGAAAAACGAAGGATTGAAGCCGAGCCAGCTTGCAGAGCAGCTCGAGATCAATCCCGCCGGAATATCCCACATTCTCGCAGGACGCAACAAACCGGGCTTCGATTTGCTGCAAAAGATCCTCAGGAGGTTTCCCCGGATCAATCCGGATTGGCTGCTGCTCGATTCCGACAAAATGTATCGGGATGAATATCCGGCAGCCTCGTCGGGCCAGCAGGCCTCCCGTACAACGGCGGCACAAAGGTCGTCCCCCGAATTGGGCAACGACCTTTTCACGCCGACACTGCCGGGCGGACTTCGGGCGGATGAAAAACAAACGCAGGACGCCGACGGGCATGACGGATCTGCGACGCAGTTTCCGCCGGCGTTGTTCGGCAAAGCGAATATCAAACGCGTCGTCGTGCTCTATGATGACCAGACCTTCGAAAGTTTTACGCCATCGACAAAGCGTTGAAATAATCCATGCGGGCAGATGCCCGGAATATTCGATTCTCGGAAAGATAAAATTCGGACAACCCGGTTTCCGCTTCGAAACGGACGGTACGTGGTCTATTCCCGAAACACTTGGCAATTACTTATTAATAGGTAAGGAGAAATTCCTGGCAACGGTACAATTGCCTGTCTTCATAACCCGCTTTATTTAACATAATGTTAATATTAATTCAATAAAAAACCCCACAACGGTACAATCGCCTAAATGCGAACCCTCCCGAAACGGCGATAAAATTACGCCCCAAACCCTGAGCGCCTCTATGAGACTGGAAACGTGCGCCTAACGGGTTACTGTTCCGCAACGTAATAGCGATCCGGCGTTTCAAATATCGCCTGCGCAGGAATCAAGCTACGCTTCGGTCGTGCTCCAAATCCCTTGCAGGATATGCGCGCGCAAGCACGCCGGAGACACAAAAGCACAAATTTTATCCGCCTACATACCAACACCTTAACAAAATACCAATACGGCACATGGCGATCGTATGTCATTTCCGTGTTTTTTTGCTATTTTTGTAACGGTTAAATCAAAACAAATGGCTGGAAATGACTGCTGTATAAAACGCTCGGCAATTATCCTCGGGGCTTTCATGCTTTTTTTCGTGCTGTGGTATTTCAATATAGCCGTGAGGCCGTTCGAAGGCTGCATCGGCAGTTCGCAGACGCTCCATTATACACTGAATTACCTGTTGGCGGGGCTTATTCCGTCCGGGGCATTGTTCCTGCTGCACGCACGCCGGGACATCGCCTCGTCGATGGGCCTGTCGCACGGTTTCGGCACAGGGCTGCTCTTCGCCGTAACGGCGACGCTGCCGATGATCGCCGGGTATGCCGTCATCGGCGAGTTCGACCGGGAACTCTCTGCCGACGAAGCATTTACATGGATATTCATTGCCGGGATGTTCGAAGAGCTGGTATACAGGGGATTCGTCTTCGGACAGCTCTTCAGGTACGCCCGCTGGGGGTTTCTGCCCGCGGCACTGTTGGCGGCACTGGCATTCGGATCGTTGCATCTCTACCAAGGGCACGACCCGGTATCGGCACTGACGGCCTTCGGGGTTACGGCACTGGGCAGCATTTTTTTCAGCTGGCTCTATGTCGAATGGAACTACAACCTCTGGAGCGTAATCTGGCTGCACACTCTGATGAACCTACCCTGGATAGTGTTCCGCGTAAGTACGAGCGGCGCCGTCGGCGACATAGGGGCCAACGCGTTGCGGCTCTGCACCATAATTCTGGCAATCGGCCTGACTGTTGCATACAAGAGGAAACGGGGACTACCCTACCGAATACAGATCAATACATTAATTACCAACAAGATACAAGATGCGTAAAATCTACATCGCCCTACTCATAGCCATCGTGTGCGGCGGCTGCACATCACGCCGCCAGGCGGACGGCGAGCCGCTGTACGTCTCGATCCTGCCGCTCCGGAGCCTCGTACAGGGAATTGTCGGCGACGATTTCGACATCGAGGTACTCGTACCGCCTGGAGCGAGCCCCGAAACCTTCGAGCCGACACCCCGACAGTTCGTCGGCCTGAACAAAGCCCGCATGGTCTTCAATGTCGGGCTTATCGACTTCGAAACCACGCTGTTGGCAAAGATCGAAGACCAGGCGAAGGTGGTCAACCTCAGCCGCGGCATCGAGCTGATCGCCGGCACCTGCTCGCACGGCAGCCACGGCCATACGCATACGCACGGCATCGACCCGCATGTCTGGACATCGCCCCGGGCATTGCAGAAGATGGCGGAAAACGCCTATGAGGCGATCCGGGAAGCCTATCCAGACTCGGTAAAGTATGAAACGAATTACAGGCTGCTGCAACAGGAACTGAAGGCACTGGACGAACGGACGGCGGCACGGATCGCCGCAAGCGACGTGGAATATTTCATCATCTACCACCCCGCCCTCACCTACTACGCCCGGGACTACGGGTTACGGCAGATTGCCATCGAAGCCGACGGGAAGGAACCGTCGGCAAAACAACTGACACAGCTTATCCGGCAGGCGCGCGAGGACGGCGTGCGGCGCATCCTCTACCAGAGCCAGTTCCCGGCATCGGCCGTGGAGGTCATTGCCCGCGACATCGACGCCGAGTATGCGGAGGTAGACCCGCTGCGTGAGGACGTGATCGCAAACATCGAAGAGATAACCGGCATAATCACACGGAGATGAACCTGGTGACATTACACCACGTCGGCGTAGCGTACGACGGGTACGAGGCGCTGAAAAATGTCGACCTCACGATCGCACAGGATGATTTCCTGGGAATAATAGGCCCCAACGGAGGCGGGAAAACGACACTCGTGAAGGCGATCCTCGGGACGGTACCCCACACCGGCGAGGTCGTGCTCTCCCCGGAGTTGTTCCGCGGCAAGGAGCGGCTGATCGGATATATGCCCCAGATCAGCAATTTCGACCGGACATTCCCGATCTCGGTGCTGGAGGTGGTATTGTCGGGGCTGCAAGGGCACCGGGGCTTCGTTTCCCGGTACACGAAGGCAGACCGGGCGAAAGCCCTCGGGCTGCTCGAAACATCGGGGATCGGGGAGACGGCACGCAGCCCCATCGGCGAGGTTTCGGGCGGGCAGATGCAGCGGGCGCTGCTGTGCAGGGCGGTGATTTCAGACCCGAAGCTGCTGATACTGGACGAGCCGGCGAATTTCGTGGACAACAAATTCGAAAACGAGCTTTACCGGACGCTGCGCGAGTTGAACAGCCGGATGGCGATCGTCATGGTGTCGCACGACATCGGCACGATCACGAGTGTCGTGAAAGAGATCGTCTGTGTCAACCGCCGCGTGCACCGTCATCGCTCGAACGTGCTGACCGAAGAGCAGCTGCGCAACTACGACTGCCCTATCCAGCTCGTTTCGCACGGCCACATTCCCCACACCGTGCTGGAGCACCACCCGGGGGACGGATGCTGCGACCACGATTCTGTCCGATAACGACCACCGCGACAATGGTCATACAGCCGGGCGCATTAGGGCGGAGAATGCCTCCCTGCGGCGTTATTCGTTTATATCTTTCACGCAGCGCACGCCGCCATAATTGCCTGTGCCGGTCAACAGATACAGCACACTGTTGCCTTGGCTGACGGAGAATCCGGGGCGGTTCGAGCCGAACTGGAAACGGGTGCGCGAAAAATGGTTGTTGAGCGTCCAGTTTCCGTCGTTGCCGATTCGGGAGTGCATCAGCGCCAGTTCCCGCTGATTGGGGATGCGGTATCCCGTCGGACAGGGGGAGTCGCCGCTGCTTGCATCGCTTCTCAGCGTCTCCCAGTTATAGGTATTGTTTCCGGATGTCGTGTTCATGACCTCGAATGTCCGCCACGGTTTGTTGGCCGCCTCGCGTTCGTGGTGTTCGGGCAGTTCGGCGGTCTGGAAATAGCCGCGGATGGATTGCTGATCGATTCGGGCAAGCGAGATCCTGCGGGTCATCGCATCGTAGGTAGCCAGATCGTCGGGCTTGACGGTTCCGGCGGCCGTGCGTGGAATTCCTAGATTACGGACACAACGATAATAAACAGGAGTAGAAATCGAACCGGAATAATTTTCGGAAAGTTTTCCGGTCGAGGAGCCTTCGGATGACCATAGGATTATGGGATTGTCATAGCCAAGGTACTTCTCGTGAACCGTACTGCTGGCGAAATACTGCTCCTGCCCCTCTGTCCAGGTCGTTTTCCTGTAAAGCCTGGCTCGCGGGTCGAAGGACCATTCGCCGATCCATAGATCCGTCAACTGGTGGATGGCCGCCAGATACCATTGCACCTCGTTCTCGTCGATCGTGCCGTCGCCGTCGTTGTCGCGGTTCATCCGCAGACATTTGTATTTGGCAGCCTCGTAATCGGACTTCATGGTCCAGGTCGACATCGTGACGTAATCGCTCCAGCGTTTGGTCGTACTGCCGCCCAGCCACATCCGGAGCGTATTCGCACGTCCGTTGTTCGAGTCGTTGTATGTCGGGTTGGAAACGTCGTTCGTGTTTTTTTCGAATGCGACCGGCGTTTCTTCCTGGATCATCTGCGTGCCCCAGGCCGTGAAATTCTCTTCGTCCATGATGTTATACATGGTCTGGATCGAGGACTGGCGGATCGAGTAGATGGCGTTGGTCTTCGTGCTCTGGCGATCGGGGCTGTACGCCAGATTCGAAAGGATGTTCATGACCCGCGCCTGCTGGTTGACGAATTTCTTCCACAAGCCGTTCACGGCCGTTTCCGAAGGATCGGTCGGGCTCGTCTCGTAATAGTATTCGTCGACGAATGCCGTGAAGCGCATGTAGTCGCTACTGTCGAACAGGTGGTCGGAGCCCCCGCTTCCGCTGGTACGGTAACGCTCCTTGCAGGCCTGAAGGATATTCACCAGCTGGTCGACATACAGCAGTTTGTCCGTCCCGTTCGCCACGTCAGTCATATAGGTGTCCAGCGAGACCGTCCCCGTGTAGACCGCATCGTTGCCCGGATAGGCGCGGAAATCGGTGCTACTGTAGAAGTTGCTGCTGTTCTTGCTGTTGTTCTGATTGCTGTTCTTGGAAGAATTGCTGCAATCGTTGTAGTTATCATTGTAGTTGTTATTAGACATC
>ERZ773241.2321-NODE-2321-length-15624-cov-9.362387_pt1 | contig 15624 bp, 15 predicted proteins | sample MGYA00580989_ERZ773241 | MGnify/ENA primary metagenome ERZ773241 (study PRJEB29015, sample SAMEA2737804) | human gut metagenome | biome: human gut; feature: human-associated habitat; material: faeces | place: China | collected 2012 ... | reverse complement strand
AGCTGCCGCCGTAGATGGTCTTTTGTGCCACGATGTGGTCACCGGCCTGTGCCAGCGCCTCGATGGTGTAGGTGATGGCAGCAGCGCCGGAAGCAGTGGCCAGAGCAGCCACGCCGCCCTCCAGAGCAGCGATGCGCTTCTCGAACACATCCTGCGTGGAGTTGGTCAGGCGGCCGTAGATGTTGCCTGCATCGGCCAGACCGAAACGGTCAGCGGCGTGCTGGCTGTTGCGGAACACATAGGAAGTGGTCTGGTAGATGGGCACGGCGCGGGAATCGGTTGCAGGATCGGCCTGCTCCTGGCCAACGTGAAGCTGCAGGGTCTCAAATTTATAGTTAGACATAGTAATTAACCTCTCTATCTGTACTTAAAGTATAATTCTGACGCATAAAAAATCCCGGTCACTGACACCATTTCAGTGCACCGGGCAAAATTCGGGTTTAGCGCTTTGGCAGCTTTGCCATCACATTCGCACACACATTCGGTCTGCAGAGGGCAATGCACAGCGCTCGGTCCCATATTCTGCCCGGGTGGTGTACATTCGCCCACAACGGAAGTTCGCGTGGAGCAGGTTTTTCCAGATCAGCGTCATTTTTGTGCCCTCCTTTCAACGATTTTCCCAATCCTCTACGACCCCGGGAAACTTGATCTCAATTTCCCACTAGGTTGGTGGATTTGTTGTCTGGATTATATCCCTATTTACCCAGATTGTCAATAGGTTTATTGCAAAAAAGTTGGAAATTTTCCGCAGGGGTCTATTTTGCGAGATTTTGCAGATCCCGCCCGCCATAAACAATACGAACGAGAGTTACGGTACGGGTGCTTTGATCGATCAGGTAGAACAGCAGAAAATCCTCCACGGTAAACCTGTGCATCCCCATGCTCTGCCACGGTTCCCAGTCCACAACAGGGTACCGCCCGGGCAGGGCATCCAGTGAGCGAGCAGCCTTGCGGATGCGGTTGACCAGTTTTTGGGCGGTAGCTGGCTCTTTGAGTGAAAATGCGACATAGGAGTAGAGATCCCGCAGGTCGTCCAACGCCTGCGGTGCGTAGCGGACCGTATAAACGCTGCTCATATTCCAAACTCCTGATACAATGCGGCATCGACTTCATCGGCAGAAAAACTTTTGCCATTTTGCAGAGAGGCGACTCCCTTTTGCAGCTCGGTATCCAACTCGGTACGGCTCATGCCGCCCACAGCAGTGGGGATGGCAGGGGGAAGATGCAGATCGAGCGGGAGCCCACGGGTCAGGACGATCTGGCGGTAAAGCATCTGGATGGCGCTGGATGGGGTAATGCCCAGTTGAGCAAGGATATCCTCGGCGCTTTCTTTCAGGTTGGTATCAATGCGGGCATAGACGGCGGCGGTGTTAGCCATAACGATCACACTCCTTTTTTACAGTATAACGCAGATTGCTTGCAAATGCAATCGGTTGCAAGCGAAAATAAATGCGGTGTTTTGCGTTGACGGGAAAACGGGGATGCTGTATACTAAGTCTATTCTTTATTCTTGTAAAGGAGGGCGGGCAGATGAGCATTGGGCCGAGTATGCCGCTGCGGCTGGAAAAGCCGGAGAGCATCGACCTTGCACAGGCGGCGCGGTACTTCGGGGCCCGGGGCGGCGCAGACGCGGCCACCCAGGCACTGCTGGAAAAATGCGCCGTGCCGCTGCTGGCGGCGGCCACGCCCCGGGCGGTCTGGCTGGAGGCCGACCCCGATAGCCTGACAGCGGCGGGGATCCTAGCGGGGGAAGATGTGGCAAAGCATCTGGAAGGCTGCACCGCCGCCCTGCTGCTGGCCGTGACGCTTGGCCCCGGTGTGGATGCCCAGATCCGCCGGGCCGGTGTGGGCGATATCGCCGCCGGTGTGGCATCGGATGCGCTGGGCTCCGCGCTGGCCGAACAGGCTGCCGAGGCCGCTGAGGCTGAGCTGCGCCAGTGGGCCGCCCGGCAGGGAAAGTATCTGACGGGGCGCTATTCCCCGGGCTACGGGGACTGGCCCCTTGCCGTGCAGCCGCTGTTGGCAGCCGCGCTGGACACCGCCCGCCGCGCCGGGCTCTGTGTCACGGAAAACAACCTGATGACCCCCCGCAAGAGCATCACGGCCATTCTGGGGGTCAGCGATCACCCGGTCCGGGGTCATCTGGCGGGGTGCGGGCACTGCGTGCTCCGCACCCGGTGCGAATATAGAAAGAGGGGGATCACCTGTGCAAGCGAATGAACTGTTTGACCGGCCCAATACCATCCTGCTGGATGGCGGTATGGGCACCATGCTGCAGGCAGCGGGCCTGAAACTGGGTGCCCGCCCCGAGGAGCTGAACATCACCGACCCGGCGCTCATCGAGAGCATCCATGCCCGGTATGCCGCCGCAGGCAGCCGCATCATCAATGCCAATACCTTTGGCGCTTCCGCCCACAAGCTGGCAGACAGCGAGTACACGCTGGAGAAGATCATTGCAGCGGGTATTGCCAACTGCAAACGGGCCTGTGCCCCTTACGGTGCACTGGCCGCGCTGGATGTGGGGCCGCTGGGGGAGCTGCTGGAACCCAACGGCACCCTTGCGTTTGAGGATGCCGTGGCAGAGTATGGCCGCATCGTCCGGGCGGGCGTGGCCGCCGGGGCTGACCTCGTGTTCCTTGAGACCTTTACCGATCTGTATGAGCTGAAGGCCGCCCTGCTGGCCGTCAAGGAGAACAGCAGCCTGCCCGTGCTGGCCAGCATGAGCTTTGAAGCAGGCGGCCGCACCTTTACCGGCTGCACGGTCGAGAGCTTTGCCGCCACCGCCCGGGGCCTGGGGGCCGATGCCGTGGGGATCAACTGCTCTCTTGGCCCCAAGGAGATCTTCCCCATGGCAAAGCGGCTGACCGAGGCCCTGCCCGGCAGCTTCCCGGTGTTCGTCAAGCCCAACGCGGGCCTGCCCCGCGCCGATGGCTCGGGCTACGATATCACCCCGCAGCTCTACGCCATGCAGATGAAGCCTTACCGGGAGCTGGGTCTGTTTGCTGCAGGCGGCTGCTGCGGCACCACCCCGGAGTTCATCCAGCTGCTGAACGGCGTGTTTGCCGATTGCAGGCCGGGCCGCCCCGACCACCCCATGAAGTCGGTGGTGTGCAGCCCCATGGACTGCGTGAATGTGGACGGCATCACGGTGGTGGGGGAGCGCATCAATCCCACCGGCAAAAAGCGGTTCCAGCAGGCCCTGCGGGAAGGGGATATGAACTATGTGCTGGAACAGGCCGTCAGCCAGACCGAGGCCGGGGCCCAGATCCTGGATGTGAACGTGGGTGCGCCCGGCGTGGATGAGCCTGCCCTGATGGAACAGGTGGTCAAGGCCCTGCAGAGCGTGGTCAGCCTGCCGTTGCAGCTGGATTCCTCCCATGCCGAGGCGCTGGAACGGGGCCTGCGGGTCTACAACGGCAAGCCCATCGTCAACTCGGTGAACGGCGAGGCGGAAAAGCTGAACACCATTCTGCCCCTGTGCAAAAAGTACGGCGCGGCGGTGGTCGGCCTTGCCATTGATGAGCGGGGCATCCTGCCCAAAGCCGAGGACCGCGTGGCCATTGCCCGCCGCATCCGGGACGCGGCACTGGCGGCAGGCATCCCGCAGGAGGACATCTACATCGACTGCCTGACCCTGACGGCCAGCGCCCAGCAGGAGGATGTGCTTGCCACGGTGCAGGCCCTTCACGCCTGCAAGGAGGAGCTGGGGGTGCGCACCATTCTGGGCGTGTCCAACATCAGCTTTGGTCTGCCCTGCCGCTCCTACCTGAACACCACCTTCCTCACCATGGCCATGTATGCCGGGCTTGACCTTGCCATTATGAACCCCTCCAGCGAGGAGATGATGGCGGCGGTCTATGCTTACAACGTTCTGACCAACCGGGACCGGCAGAGCACGAAGTACATTGAGCGGTATGCCAACCGGGTGCCCGCTTCTGCCGCACTGGTGCAGGCCGTGCAGAATGCCCGGACCGCCCCGGCAGCAGGCGAAACACCGGAGGCCGCCGGCCCCTATGCCCCCTTGATGAAGGCGGTGGAAAAGGGGTTGAAGGGCGAGGCAGCTGCCCGCACCCGGGCGCTGCTGGAGGAAAAGGAGCCGCTGGAGCTGGTGGACGAAGCCCTCATTCCGGCGCTGGATATCGTGGGCGCAAAGTATGAAAAGGGAACCCTCTTCCTGCCGCAGCTGCTGCAGGCGGCCACTGCCGCGCAGGGGGCTTTTGAGGAGATCAAGACCGCCATTGCCCAAAAGGGCGAGGGCAGCGCCAGCAAGGGACGCATCGTCATTGCCACCGTCAAGGGCGATGTCCACGACATCGGCAAGAACATCGTCCGGGTCATCCTGGAGAATTATGGCTTTGAGGTCATCGACCTGGGCCGTGATGTGCCGGTGGAAACGGTCGTGAATACCGTCCGGGAGAAGGATGTGCATCTGGTGGGGCTTTCCGCCCTGATGACCACCACCCTCAAGAGCATGGAGGAGACCATCCGGGCCCTGCACGATGCCAGACTGGACTGTAAGATCATGGTGGGCGGCGCTGTGCTGACCCCCGAATATGCAAAAAAGATCGGTGCCGACTGGTACGCCAAGGATGCCAAGCAGAGTGCCGATATTGCCAAGGAGTTCTTTGGCGTATAAGTTGGGATATTAAGAGAAAACGACCCTCTCCGCATTGCAATTCCCGGAGAGGGTCGTTTTTTGGTTTACTTTTTGATCCAGTTGTCCACTGCGCTCACCAGAGCTCTGCCCCGGCGGCCCAGGAGCTTGGGCAGGAGCATCCGGGCCATGGCCCAGACACCTGCAAAGTTGAACAGGATGATGGCGGCGGTCAGGAGGCCCGTCCACAGACCGTAGAGCGGGGGCTCGGCCAGCAGGAGCAGGGCTTCGCCCGCCAGCACACCGAAGTTCACCGCCACCCGGCCCGGGTGGATGGACATGCCGATCATGTTGTGGGCATCCAGCGCGCGCAGCACGAACACGATGCCCAGACCGAAGAAGGAAGCCACCGTTGCGCCGATGGGCCCCCACCACTTGATGAAGAAGTAGTTCATAATGCAGTTGCTCACGGCACCGGCCAGCATGGTCCACAGGCTGTGGGTGGACTTTTTGTTGACAACGTATGCGCTGTTGAGGAACTGGTTGAAGCAGCTGCAGGTGGAAGCCAGCGTCAGGAAGGGCACAAAGTGCCAGGCGTAGTAGTAGTTGGCCTTCATCACGTGCATGACCGGACGGCAGAGCCAGATGATGCCCGCTGCACAGCAGAACAGCACCGAGGAATAGGTGCGGAAGATCTTGGTAAAGAACCGGGCGCGGCCCTCCTCCTCAGTCACGGCGGAGAGCTGCCAGGCATCGTAGAAGATCAGGCCCAGCGTGGTCAGGATGGTGGGCAGGAAGTAGCCGGTGGAAAGCAGGCCGCTCCAAGCGTCGCCGCTGTGGCCGTCCAGCCCGCCGCACATCTCGCGCACGAAGAACAGGTCCGATGCGTTGATGACCCAGAAGCTGATCTGGGCCGGGATCATGGGCAGGGAAAAGCGGAGCATCTGCTGCCAGAGATCCCGGTTCAGGCCCTGGAGCTCCACATAGTTCCACAGCCTGCCGGTGATGCAGAGGAAGAGCACGCTGACCAGGTCACCGCTGATGATGGCAAGCAGATAACCGTTGGCACCCCAGTGGAAGCCCACAAGGTAGAGCACATAGAACATCAGGGTGGCAAAGGTGCACAGGATGCCGTCCACGGCCACCAGCTTGTTCCACTGGCGGCTGCGCACGAACTGGGTGCAGAGGGTGCGCAGGCAGCTCATCAGGACGTAGATGTAGATGAGGAAGCCGTACTGCGCCATATCGGGCAGGAACTGCGCCACAGGCCAGCAGAGGATCAGGATGCCGAAGCCCCCCAGAATGGTCAGCAGGCCGTTGGTGAACACCTGCTTTTCGCTGTTGCCCTTGTCCAGACCAAAGCGGATGATGGCGTTGGACATGCCCATCGAGACAAAGGGGATGAGCAGGTTTGCGTACTGGCTCAGGATCTTCGCCAGACCCAGATCGGCGATCTCGGCCATGGCGTAGGTCAGGAACGGCTGCACCAAAAGGGTCAGCAGCTTAGACGAAAAGCTCGAAATGGCAAAGATAATGGTGTTTCCGGCCAGCTTTGAATATTTGTCACCGCCGGAGGTCTTTTTTTCACTTTCCACGAAAGGTACACACTCCTAATCGTTTCTATATACTTTAGGGCAAAACCTCTCAGCTTCGCTTTGCAGCTCTCCTAGTAGGAGAGCCAAGAAAACAGTGGTGCCTGACTTGCCTCCCCTACCAGGGGAGGTGCCGCCATAGGCGGCGGAGAGGTTATTTCAATAAAGCCCGCCGTTCTTTCCAGTCCGGCAGCAGCTTTTCTACCTCGGCCCAGAAAGCCGGGCTGTGGTTGGGCTGCAGGAAGTGGCAGTACTCGTGCACCACCACATAGATCTGTGCGGCGGGCGGCATGTTGTAGAGCTGCAATGCAAAGGTGATCTGCCGCCGTTTCATGTAGCACACGCCCCACCTGCTGGTCATGTCCCGCACCTTGATGGTGGGCTTCTGCCCGCCCAGAACCCCGGCAAAGGCAGGGTAGACCTTGTCGCTCATGGCGGTAAAGCAGGCCAGTGCCTCCGCCTGGGAGGGCAGGGGCTGGTCATTCCGGGCGTTCCGCCGCAGCTGGCGGGAGACCGCCTCCCGGATCCACTGGGCCTGCTCTGTCACAAAGGCATCGGCAAAGCCCACCGTGTAGGACCACGGGATGCTCACGGCCACGGTGCCGTCCCGCCGGATGTGCAGGTTGAGCCGCTTGACCTTTTTGCGGGTCAGCTCATAGGGAATGCCTGCGGCGGTGCGCCGGGTCACTTCCGGCTTGCGCTGCGGCATTTCAGCCAGTCCTCCACGGGCAGCTGGGCCAGGACCACCGCTGCAAAGATGAGGGTGCAGCCAAAGACCTCCCGCATGGAAAGGCTCTGGTGGAGCAGCAGCCAGCCGCCCAGCGCACTGAACACGCTCTCCAGACACATGATGAGGCTTGCAATGGCGGGGTTCACGTCCCGCTGGCCCAGGATCTGCAGGGTGTAGGCCACGCCGCTGGACATCACGCCGCAGTAGGCCAGCGGGAGCCAGTTGGCCCCGAACTCGGCCAGGGTGGGAGCCTCGAACAGCAAGGCGGCAGCGGTGCTCTCCACAGCCACCACAAAGAACTGCAGCAGGCTCAGGCGGACACCGTCCACCTGCGGGGAAAAGTGGTCCACCGTCATGATCTGAAAGCTGAACAGCACGGCGCAGGAAAGCAGGATCCAATCGCTGGCCTCAATGCCGCCAAAGCCGTTTTTCATGCAGAGCAGATAGAGCCCGCCCACGGCGATGACCATACTCAGCCAGAGCCGGGCACTGCCCCGCCGCCCCAGAAACAGCCCGAACACCGGCACCAGCACCACATACATGGCGGTCAGGAAACCGGCCTTGGCCGTGGAAGGGTTGAGCGTGATGCCGATCTGCTGGGCAGCGGAGGCCGCAAACAGCAGGGTGCCGCAGCAAAGCCCCGCCGTCAGCAGCAGTCTGCGGTCGGCAGGGGCTTTGGGCCAGCCACAGGCTGCGCCGTGCCTGCGGTGGAGGGCATCAAAGGCGCGGACGGTGGGCAGCAGCACCAGCACCGCCAGCCAGCTGCGCCCGGCCAAAAAAGAATAAGCCCCCATGCCGGAGCCTGCGCTCTGGGCCACGAACGCCGTGCCCCAGATAAAGGCGCAGAGCATCAGCATGAGAGAGTGTTTCGTTTGTGTGTTCATTTCAGCCGATGCCCTCCACTTTCATCAGACCGTAGAGGTAGTAACGGCTGGAATCGTAGGAAATGGTAACGCGGTAGCTTGCGTTGGGATCAAGGTTGTCGATGTCGCAGTGGTAGTTCTGGCCGTCGGCGGTGAAATAGAAGGTGGTGTTGTCCACATACTGCGCGCCGCCGTCCACCTTTTTCCAGAGGGAGACCTTGAACTTCTGGGCACCGCCGTCGGTGGTGCCGCAGCCGTAAATGCTCAGCAGGCCGCTGGGCACGGTGAAGTATTCGGTCTGGCGGCTCCAGATGCCGTTGAACACGATGTTCAGCGCCCCGTTGGCCCGGGCTGTGGCATATTTGGCCGTGGTGTCGGCAATGCCATCGATCACCAGTGGGTCAGAGCTGAGCACGGCCCACTGGGTGGTGTCATCCTCCTGCACCTCGTTGGAAGATCCGAACACCTTTTGGGCAATGCTCTTGCAGCCGGTCAGGACGACAACGGCCAGCACAGCTGCCAGCGCAAAGGCAAGGATTCGTTTTGTTTTACTCATGTTTTTCTATCCTCAAAAACAGCAGGTGAAAAATGCAATATTTTTGCATGATACCATAGTATACCGCATTTTTTTCCTGCTTACAAGGGATTTTCTGTGTCTTAGCCGTCCAATGCCGTCAGAGCGGCACGTTCGGCGGCGGCAAGGCCGCTTTCGTCGGAGCGGAACAGGGAGCCATAGCGGTAGAGCGCCCAGCCCCCGGCACCGACGCTGCGCAGGTCGGTCACCTGCCGGGCCAGCGCGCTGCCGGTGCACCACTGACTGACGCTGTCGGCGTTGGCTCCACCGTCTCCCACACCGACCCGGTAAGCGCCCAGCCCGAAATAGAGGGCCGTGCTTTCGGCCCGGGGCAGGGCCAGCCACTCGGCGGTGATATTCTCAAAGGCAAAGCGGGTGCTGCCGGAGGAGAGAGTATAGCCGTAGCCCCAGTAGATCTGGGGGCAAAGGTAATCCACAACGGCATCCGCACCGGAGGCCGTCAGCCAGACGGAGAGATCGGTGTACTGCTCGTTCCGGTCGTTGTCCGGGTTGCCCTGGGGACTGACCCCGAACCGCAGGGTCGGGTCGGCGGCCTTGACGGCATCGTGGGCAGCTTTGACCAGCCGGGTCACGTTGGCCCGCCGCCATGCGGTCAGGTCAGCTTCTCCGCTGGCCGCAAACTGCGCCGCGTCAATGGAAGGATCGGTAGTGGGGTAGAAGTAGTCGTCAAAGTGGATGCCGTCCACAGCGTAATTCTGCACCAGCTCTGCCACGCCCTGCACCACATAGTCGGCAGCCTCCGGAATGGCGGGGTTCAGGTAGGCCCCCTCGTTCACGGTGCAGACCCACTCGGGGTGGGTGTTCAGCAGGCTGTTCTCTGCAATAGCGGGGGGCATGGAGGCCGAGCTCCTGAGCCGGTAGGGGTTGACCCAGGCCTCCAGCGAAAGCCCCCGGGCGTGGGCCTCGGTCAGCAGCACGTCCAGCGGGTCAAATCCCGGGTCCTGCCCCTGCACGCCGGTGCACAGGTGGCTCCACGGGAAGAGGCTGCTCCGGTAAAGCGCATCCCCGAAGGGGCGCACCTGTGCAATGACGGTGTTCAGCCCAAGGGACAGGCAGTTGTCCATCAGCGCGGCGGCATCGGCCCGGAACGCGCTTTCTGAGGAAAAGTCCATCTCTGCAAATTCGAGATAGCTCACCCACACCGCCCGCCACTCGCCGCTGGGCAGGGCGGGGTTGGGGGCAGTCTGTGGCGATGGCACAGGCTCCGCGTTATTTCCTGCCGGGATAGAACGCAGCAGATAATACGTCAGGGCGGCAGATACAGAGCCGCCCAGTCCGATCAGGAAGGCGCGGCGGCCAACCCGGCGCTTGCGGTGCCGGTTCCGCCGCCGCTGGGTCATGCGTCTTCCTCCTGCATCTTGTACAGGCTCAGTGCCGCCCAGCCCCGGGCGCAGGCCAGCAGCACCCAGAGCAGGTTGGCCCAGAAGCTCAGGCCTGCCATGCCGCCGTAGACCGTGAGCAGGACAAAGAGCAGGTGGAACGCCTCAGCGGCACCCACCAGCTGCAGCTGGCGCTGGATGGGCCTGCCCTTCTGGTACTCCAATGCCAGCAGGGCGGGCCAGACCAGTGCGGAGAATAAGTAGGCTGCCCAGCCGCCCAGCACATAGCTGAGCATGAGCAGGACAAAGATCAGGAAATAGCTGCGCTTGTCCTTGGGGTCAGAACCCTTTTCAGCGGCCAGAAACAGAATGGTGATGCCGGTGATGCAGAACGCGACCATCTCCAGAAAAGAAAAATCCATGCCGCCCAGCACGGCAAAGCCGTTGAGCATGGATGCCGCTGCCGCGCACAGCAGGAAGAAATACCAGGTCTTATGGGTGAATTTGAGCTTCATAGGGGAAGTCCTCCAGCAAAAATTTGGATTGTTTCAAATATTATAACACAATTTTCCGCAGGTTGTGTTACAATAAGGAAAACATGATTCAAAATCTGCGGAGGGACCCATGAACGTTGTATTCTCACTCATCCTGCTGGCGGCCGCCCTGGGCTGCATCGTTTTTCTGCTCACCCGGCGGGAAAACGCCCACCGCAGCCAGTATGGCCCCAGCGGCCTTTCCGAATTCCGCACCGACCTGCCGCTGGACGACTGCTTCGACCGGCTGGACCAGCACAGCCCGGACGACGAGTTCGCCTACGAATGCCGCCGTGAGAATGATGGCGGCTTCCTGCTCCACCTGACCCTGCACCAGCCAACCCAGCAGCCGCTGGACACCCTGTATACCCTCCGGCTTGACCCCGGGCGGCAGACCATCGCCACCCTGATCTTCATCCGGGAGGCCTTTGGCTACAAGGAGCCGCTTTTTCCGCAGGAAATGCTGGACAAGTTCATGCAGCAGAAGCTGGAAGCCCACCGCACAAAATAATTTTGCCCGAAACGCTTTTCATTTCGCGCGTTTTTTGTTATACTTACTTGTGCGCCCGGCAAACCGGGCAATGGGGGCTAGTAGCTCAGTTGGTCAGAGCTGGCGGCTCATAACCGCTTGGTCCCGGGTTCAAGTCCTGGCTGGCCCATACAAAAAGGCACGAGATTTTGCTCTCGTGCTTTTCTTTTTGCATGAATAGGCGCTTTACTTGTACAATTCTTTGCTCATCTGTTTCCGAATCTCATCACGTCGTCTGTCGTAGACCTGTGTGTAGATTGCAAGGGTCGTACTGGGCTGTGCGTGTCCGGCTTCTGCGGCTACTGTCGCCACGCCGATATTAGGGTTCGACAACAAAATGCTGACGAAGGTGTGCCGGAACATATGCGAGTGGATTTTCTCGATTAGGGGTACATATCACAGAGCACATGTTACGCTGGCCGTTTTTGTTTGCCCCCCATTGCGGCAGATCCTGCTTTCTGCCGCAAATTGCATCAGATCCCGCCGTTTGCTCAATGAGTATTTCCCGCCGTCCCGTTATACTGGGAGGGAAATGGAATTAAACGATGGAGGAACAGACCATGAAATACGGTGTCATCGATGTGGGTGGCGGCCTGCGGGGCATTTACGGCGCTGGCGTGCTGGACCGCTGCCTGGAGGAGGACCTCCGCTTCGATCTCTGCATCGGCGTTTCGGCGGGCAGCGCCAATATGACGTCCTATCTGGCAGGCCAGCATGGGCGGAACAAGCCCTTTTACGATGAATACTCCTTCCGCAGGGAGTACATGAGCGTGCACAACCTCATCCGCAAGCACTCCTATCTCGATCTGGGCTATGTCTACGGCACCCTCAGCAATGCAGGCGGCGAGAATCCGCTGGATTACGCGGCGCTTGCCCGCAGCCCGGCAGAGCTCTGCGTGGTGGCCGCTAATGCACAGAACGGCGAGGCGCAGTATTTCACCAAGGCAGACCTCCACCCGGACGACTACCGCGTCCTCATGGCGTCCTGCTGCATCCCGGTCATCGACCAGCCCTGCGTCATCGACGGCGTGCCTTATTTTGATGGTGGCCTGGCCGACCCCGTCCCGCTGGAATGGGCCTTTGCCCACGGCTGCGACCGGGTGGCTCTCATCCTGACCAAGCCCATCGGGCTGGTGAGTAGTAATGCCCGGGACGAGCATCTGGCACACCTGCTGCAGTCGCATTACCCCGCTGCAGCCGAGGGGCTGCGCCGCCGGGCATGGCGGTACAACACGGCTGTCCAGCGGGCGCGGGAGCTGGAGCGACAGGGCCTTGTCTGCATCATCGCCCCGGACAGCACCGAGGGAATGTCCACCCTGACCAAGAACCGCGCCTGCCTTGAAAAAATGTACGCCAAAGGCAAACAGGACGCCGAAGCGCTGGTGCGGTGGATGCAAAACACCAAACAAGATGAATCGGTGAGCACCTAGAGATGAAACCCGTTCACTTCCCTTGACAATATCCGCCCCGGACATTATACATATGATATGTACATACAGACAAAGGAGCCTGGAGCGGTATCGCTCTGGGCTTTTTGCATTTTGTTGTTCTGCTGCGGACAGATAGAGGGGGTCCGCAGCAGAGGAGTAGAAAACCTCCTTCCCGATTTCTGCAAAAGAAAAAGCTCACCTTCAATTTTAGAAAGTGAGCCATGTAAAGCCAAAATGGTAACAGTAAGTGTCGAGTTTCGTAGGTGAAAATTTTCACCTACAAAGAGCCGTTTTAGAGACAAAAAGATACCAAAAGTTACGTCAAAGTACACAAAGGCACTTTTATGAAATTATCAGATAGTCACAAAATTTCACAAGAAAAACAGGATTTCAAAATTAGCGACGTTCTCATAACCGCTTGGTCGCGGGTTCAAGTCCTGCCTGGCCCATACAGAAAAAAGACACCCTTTTGGGTGTCTTTTTTGTATTTCAGGCTCTTTTATTCCTCATCCTCTGCGGGCAGCTGATTCCACAGACGGTAGTAGACGCCCTGCTTTTCCAGCAGCTGGGCGTGGGTACCCTCTTCCACGATGCCCTCCTCGCCCAGCACAAGGATGCGGTCGTAGTCCTTGATGGTGGTCAAGCGGTGGGCGATGGTCAGGGTGGTGCGGCCGTGGGCCAGCTTTTCAAGGCTCTGCCCCACAAGGATCTCGCTCTCGTTGTCCAGTGCGCTGGTGGCTTCGTCCAGAATCAGGATGGGCGGGTTCTTCAAAAATACCCGGGCAATGGCGATGCGCTGCTTCTGTCCGCCGGACAGCTTGACGCCGCGCTCGCCCACATAGGTGTCGTAGCCGCTGTGCAGCGCCGAGATGAACTCGTGCGCGCCGGCCAGCTTTGCGGCCTGCTCCACCTCGGCGCGGGTGGCGTCCGGACGCCCGTAGAGGATGTTTTCGTACACGGTTCCGCTGAACAGATAAACGTCCTGCTGCACGATGCCGATGGCCCTGCGCAGGGATTCCAGCGTTACGGTTTTCACATCGCGGCCGTCGATGCACACATGGCCGGACGTTGCGTCGTAAAAACGGGGAATGAGGTTGCACAGCGTCGTCTTGCCGCCGCCGGACGGCCCTACGAGAGCCAGCTTTTCACCGGGGCGCACATCCAGGCTTAAATCGTGCAGTACTTTATTGTGGTCGTCCGGATATTCAAAGCTCACATGCTCGAAGGTGATGCGTCCCTGCACATTTTCCAGGGGCTTTGCGTTCTCGTCGTCGAAGATGTCTACATCCGCGTCCATGATCTCGCAGAAGCGCTCGATGCCTGTCATGCCGCGCTGGAACTGCTCGGCGAATTCGATGATGCGCCGGATGGTGGACAGCAGCGTGGTGACGTACAGCATGTAGGCCACAAGGTCGCCCGGCTCGATCTTGCCGTAGAGCATAAACAGGCCGCCCGCCACGATCACAACAAGGTACATCAGCCCGTCGAACAGGCGTGTGGTGGTGTTGAAGGCGGCCATCCAGCGGTAGGTCTCCTTTTTGATGTCCAGGAAGCGTCCGTTGTCCTGCTCGAATTTTTCGCGCTCAAGGTCCTCGCCGCCGAAGGCCTTCACCACGCGCTCGCCCAGCAGGCTGTCCTCGATGCGGGCGTTCAGTTCGCCGATGTGGCGGCGCTGCTTGAGGAATGTGGCGCGCACCATATGGTTAAAGCGCGTGCAGCAGACGACCATAACGGGCACCACCGCAAACACAATGAGCGTGAGCCATACGTTCATGCCCGCGAGGATGATGAATGAGATAACGCCCTTCAGCCCGGCGATGAAAAATTCTTCCGGACAGTGGTGGGCGAATTCCGTTACATCAAACAGGTCGTTGGTGATGCGCCCCATGATCTGGCCCACCTTGGTATTGGCAAAGTAGCTGTCGGACAGCTTTTGCAGGTGGTCAAAGGCGTCTCGGCGCATATCCGTTTCAATGCGCGCGCCCATCACATGGCCCGTGTTGGCCATAAAGTAGTTGGCTGCGCCGTCAATGAGCCGAAGCACCAGATAAAGCGCGCCAACGCGGAGGATATAGCTCACCGTCAGGCTGGAAAGGTCGTTTACGCCCATATTGGTGATGGAACGCATGATGAGCGGCAGAACCAGCTCGCACACCGAGGTGAGCGCCGCACAGAACAGATCGAAGCAGAGGATGCCCTTATAGCGGGCCATGTAGGGCCAGAAGCGGCGCAGCAGCGCCGGCGTGGCCATAGAATTTTGCTGTTTTTCCATGATTCTCCTTGTGTTTTCTCCTTTGAATGCCGCGCTCAGCGGCCGAATTCCGTCAGCAGACGCTGGCGTTCGTCCCAGAGCTTTTGGGAAAGGTCCACATAATAGCGGTGGGGATTTTCAAAGCGGGTCACCTCATCCCACAGAGTCGCCACCTGAGCGGCGCAGAAATCCCGGATATCCCGCAGCGGCGGGTTTTCGTACACGCGCTTTCCGTTCACATAAATGGGACGGTTCAGCCGTTCGGCGCGCACGTTGGTAAAGGTACGCTTTTTCCAGGTCTCCACCGGGTCGAACAAGGTGATGCCGTCCGTCACATCCACGGTCTCGTCCGCCATGGTGATGTAATCGGCCATGGCCTTTCCGGTGTCGTTGTCGTAGATGCGGTACAGGTTTTTCAGGTGCGGGATGGTGGTCTTTTCCGCTGTTTCGCTGATTGCAGCGGCGAGATCTGATATTGCTTGATTTCACTCTTTTCTAAAAATCTTTGTAATGGTGTTGTATAGACGCCGGTCGCTTCATAGACGACAACGACTTCTTCCTTTGTTTTCATCGCGAGTTCTTCCACTTTTGATTTTAAGAAGCGAAAGCCTTCTACGGTGTGCTGAATCCGATGCACCTTACCCATTTTAGTGCCTCGTTGTATAAAACATTGGAAGTGACTGTTTCCGTTGGATACATCAATACTTACGATGGGTCCTTTCATTGAGGATACCTCCTTTCACAAACCAGGGAGAGGATGCTTCCTTATTCAATTCAACTTAGTTTCGTAATAGATCCAGACTATTCCGCTCTTGTGGCAGTTGTCTTTTTAGATTTAAACAAGCTTATGAATTTGAATAGGAAGAATGGCATTTTCTTTTACGAACTAAAATGTTCTAAGCAGCCCTACGCCATTTCTTCTCCATCAGCTTCTTAACTTAGGTATGCCTACGAAAGAAAAGAAGCTAGGAATATTATATCCTAACTTCTGATATCCTAGATGAGATACTAGTATTAACCGAATATCACTTCAATGATTTCTTCTTAATTCTAATATTTTATACTCATCTATTTCTATATCGAGTAGGATATTTTCTTCCTACTTCTATAATACGAAAACTGTATCAACTTAAAACTGCCGATTGATCTGCAGTCTCTCTGAATTCAGAATAACCTTACGGTCTTCCC
>ERZ773241.2300-NODE-2300-length-15734-cov-11.889534_pt1 | contig 15734 bp, 12 predicted proteins | sample MGYA00580989_ERZ773241 | MGnify/ENA primary metagenome ERZ773241 (study PRJEB29015, sample SAMEA2737804) | human gut metagenome | biome: human gut; feature: human-associated habitat; material: faeces | place: China | collected 2012 ... | reverse complement strand
TAAGAGACTTCCCAACCGCTTGATTAAGAAGTCTTTTAGAGCATACAACACCCGCCGCCTGCTTGAAAGCCTTATATTGCTTCACTGCCACATGGTTGGGCTGTTCTTCCTCCAATGCCCGAAAGAGCATATCCAGCGGGCTGCGGTATTGATCGTCCTCCTCCCGCACCTCGGCAAAGTTCATCATGTAGATCAGCATTTCAAAATTCTGTTCCTCCGGGGGCGCTTCGCTGACGAGGTAGAGCATGAGGGCTGAGTCCAGCGCGATCTCCGCCTTCTCCCAAAAGGGGTCGTTGCTGGAAGCGTTGCGGGGCGTGGTATTTTTGATGAGGTTATCAATGAGGGTCAGCACGTCTTTTTCGCTGTGAATGTACGAAAAGGGGTTGTATCCGTCGGACTGGCTGGGGTCGATCAGGTTGAACACCCGGACTTCGTAGCCCTGCGCTGCCAACAAAGCGCCTGCCGCGCGCAGCAGCTCGCCCTTGGGATCTGTGATAAGATAGGAGCAATTCGCACTGTAAATATTGGGCTTGCAGAAAAACCGGGTCTTGCCGGAGCCGGAGCCGCCCACCACCAGAACATTCATGTTGCGCTGGGTGATATAGCCGTCCATGCCCAGCCGGACCCGCTGGGTCAGAATGATGTTGGCGTCCTTATGCTGGTGATCCATATACTTTCGATTCAGTTCCTTGGGACTGCCCCATTTGGCGCTGCCGTACTCCTCGCCCGGTCGCCGGTTCTCCCGGCTGGAGTAGTAGAGCGCAATGCCGCAGCCGTAGAGCAGCAGGCTTCCCAGCATATATTTCAGCGTGTAGGGCGTCCAGCCGATGGCAAAGGGGCGCTCCAGCACTTGGCTGAAACGCCCCATCCATTGAAAGAGGTTCATACCGTCCTCGTAGGCATAGGCGGCGATTGCCGCCAGCCAGAGGACCAACGGGGAGAGCGCCGCCCACGCAGGGGCGGCGCTGCGAAAGTCATTCTGCCGCAAGGCTTAGTACCCCGTTTTAGGCAGCTTCACCGTTGTTTTGGTGTAGACGGTAGTGAGCCAGCGGGACACCGCCTGAATCCACTGCCCATTGTAAAGGCCACCCACATCTGCCACATTCAAAACGCTGGCATTGTTGGCAAGACCGCTGCGGGCAGTGGCGTAGATATAAGGCGTTTCTACCTGTGCAAAGCCCGCCTTTACATTTCCGAACACGAACATGACTTCGGTAACACGCTCATTGGCGGCAAGGCCGAGGACAGCGGGGCGGGCATCCAATACGTAAACCTTGCTTGTACTCAGGTTGTCCGCCAAAGTGCGGTAGTCCCCGGAGAGGTTGGTCTTATAGACCACCTTGTAGGAAAGCGGCTGGTTGTAGCTGCCGGTGACGATTTTGCTCAGCGTTACCTGCGCGGGAAGCTGATCGCGCCAATAGAAGGAGTCAAGGGCAACGGTGGAACTGTTCTTGATGTCGGAAAACACATAGCGGATGGGCTGACCGGGAACGGCCTGCACGGGACCTGTTTTCTTAATGGAAATGCCGGTGGAAACGCTGGTATTCTGCACTTCAAAGGTGACGATCTGTCCGTTGAATTCCAGATAGGCGGTCATCACTGTGGGGTTGATGGAGTAATTTGCAGGTGCTTTGATCTCACGGACGGTATAGCGGGACAGGGGCAGCGTCTTGGAAACGGCGCGTCCGTTGCGGTCGGACTTGATGGTGTCCACCACATTACCCGCTTTGTCGTAGATCTCAAACACCGCGCCCTCCAGCAGTGTACCGGCAGGCAGGCCATTGGTGGCGTTATCGTCTGCGGATTTCTTGATGATCTGGATCTGACCGCACTCCGCAGTATTGCTCCACTCGATTTCTGTGGTGGAGCCGTAGCGGACATAGATCGTTTTCAGTTCAGGATCAAGCACATAACCAGGGGCGGATTTGATCTCACGCAGATAATAGCGGCCATCGGCCAGTCCCTCGTCAGCGTAGATGTAGCCGTCCTGATCGGTCACGTATTCTCCGATGGGATTATGATTACTGTCATACAACAGGAACACCGCGCCGTAAATGCCCTTGCCCGTGGCTTTGTCCACCTTGTGGAGCAGGATTCGGGAGATAGGAGCATTGTAGAACCAGAGCTGCTGGGTATCATTGGCGCGGACTTCGATGGTCTGGCTGCGGGAGGCATCGTCAATGCGATACCCCTTGATGGTTTCCACCTCCGTTACGATAACCGTTCCAGTGATGCCGCTGAGAATGATCTGGCCGTTTTTGTCCGTTCGGTACAAGCCCTTGCTGGAAAGTGCGCCATTGTCCACGAAGCTGCCATCGGAATAGGTGATCTGGAACAGCACACCCTCCAGGGGTGTTTTCTTATCCGCACTGGACAGCTTATTGATAATAAGGGAGCCCTGCGGCTGATTGCGGAACTCCAGCGTTACCGTCTGGCCAGCCTTGATGGTTGCGGTCTGCGGGGCGTCGTCCAGCAGATAGCCGCCCCTTGCGCGGGTTTCCTTCACCACCAGCGTCGTGCCGGGAGTGATGCCGCTGACGGTAAAGCTGCCCGCGCTGTCGGTCACAAACTTGCCGTTGGCGTCGCCCACCACCGTTCCGTCTGCGGTGGTCACGAAAAATTCTACATCGGAGAGCGGCGCGTGTGTCGCGCTGTCGATCTTCTTCACCAGCAGGCTGCCCTTGGGGCTGTTGCCGAAGTAGAGCTGCACCACATCCTGCTGCTTGCCGGAGAGATAGGCGGTCTGGGGCGCAGTGTCGATCACATGGCCGCTGTCACTGGCAAGCTCTTCGACAATGTAAGTGCCTTCTTTCAGCCCCGTCACGGTGAAGCTGCCATTGGCGGAAGTCTTGTAGGTGCCGATGACTGTGCCGCCAGTGCCGGAGGTGCCGCCAAGGTATTTTACTTGAAATACGGCGTTGCTGACTGCTTCGCCGGTGACGCTATCATACTTCCACACCACCAATGCGGAGAGGGGAATGTTTTCAAAGGTCAGCACTTTACCGGTGCCGGACTTGATATAGACCTCCTGCGCAGCCTCCTTGATGGCGTACCCCGTGGGCGGCTCCTGCTCCGTTACCTTGTACCAGCCGTCCCGCAGACCGGTGAGCTGGAACTGGCCGCTTTCGTCGGTATAGAAAGTGCCAAGGTCATTGATCTCGCCGCTGCCGGTATTGTTGCTGGCGTAGGTAACATGGAACTTTGCACCCTGCAAGGGATCGCCGGTCACACTGTCCACCTTTTTAACGGTCAGTGCGGGCTTCTGATGGTTTTCAAAATAAACGGTGTGATCTCGGTTAGGGTAGAGGGTGGCAAGCTGAGAGGGCGCGTCCAGCAGATACGGGGACGGCACGGACTTTTCCGAGATTTCGTACACGCCGGGGAGCAGGTTCCTCAGCTCCGCCTTACCCTCGCTGTCCGTCTTGATTTGGTCGACACTGTGGCCGTCTGCGGCGCGGACTTCAAACACGGTGTTCGCAATCGGCTCACCGGTATCGGCGTCGTGCTTGTAGACGGTCAGGTTGGGGCGCTTCTGATTTTCAATGGTCAGGGTGCTGGTTCGGCCTGCGAACAGCTCCATGTGATACTCCCGCAGGTCGAGGATATGCGAGGAATCCGTGGCGGTTTCCTTGACGGAGTACACGCCGGGCTCCAAATCGGCAATCAGAATTTCGCCCTGCTCGTTGGTTGTGCGGTCAAGATAATGCGTTCCATCCTCGATCTTGGCGATACGGAAATGAACATTTTTCAGGCGGCTCCCGTCCGAGCTGGTCTTGATGATCTGCAACGAGGGCTTGATGGTATTGGTGAATACGAACTGTGCGTCCTCGTTGGCATCAAGCTGGATGATACGCTGGGCCTGGTCGATGATATAGCCCTCACAGGCTTTTTCCGTCACCACATAAGCGCCGGTGGGCAGCTTGGAGAGGTCGATCTCGCCGTTCTGGTCGGTTACAAATTCCTGCGGGCCGTAGTCACCAGCCACAGACTTAATTTCAAAAACTGCATTGGGAATCACCTTGCTGGGGTCGGTGCTGTCCACTTTGATAAGCCATATACCGGGCTTCACATCGTTGAAGAACAGCAGTTCCTTGATGCCATCACCAGCGGACAGCTCCACCTCCTGCGGCGTAGTGTCGAGGATGTGGCCATCGCTGCCAGTGTCCACCTCCACGGCGCGGTAGGTGCCGGGAGCAGCATCGGTCAAGAGGATTTCACCAAACTCGTCCGTGCGGAATTTACCGAGAGAAACGCTGTCACGGAAAATCTCGAAGGTGACATTGGGCATGGCAACCATGTTCTTGCGGTCATATTTGATGATCCGCAGACCGGGCAGTTCCTTGTTTACCAGCGAAAAAGTGGTGGTTTCGCCGGTGGCTACGGCAGCCGTATAGGTGGCGTCGTCCTTCAGCCAGCCGGAGGGCGCGGTGATCTCCTTGATCTCGTAAGCACCGGGCTTGATGTTGTCAAAGATGGCATAGCCCGCAAAATTGGTTTCGGCGGTGTAGGTCACGCCGCTCTCGATGTGCTTGATCTGCACCATGGCACCGGGCAGGTGCGCTCCGGTGTCGGACAGCTTCTCGATGCGAAGCGTTCCGTAAGGCTCGTTCCAGCAGGTCAGCTCCGCCACCTTGCCGTACTCAACCTTGATGTTCTGCGCGGGCGTATCACTGAGCAGGTGATCCAAAGGCGCGACACGCTCGTACACAGTGTAATTCCCCGCCAGCGTCAGAGGGATGGTCACGGTGCCATCCGAGCCTGTAGCGAAGGTGCCGACAGTGGCTCCATCAGGATCGACCACCTCAAAGACCGCGCCGCTGAGCGGGGTATCCGTACCCTTTTCCAGCTTGATGAGCTTCAGACCGGTGTCAGGCACTTCGGGTTTCTCACCATCGCTGTAATTACTGTATGTGGACAGCTTCATTGTGGTAGTTGGGTCGGTGTCGCACATATAATTCTGGAGCTGGCCGTACTTGTTGACCTCGGCGCAGGTGGCATAGAACACCGCATATTGATAGACATTAGTAGAGAAGGAAAGCTGGACGCTGCCGGTCTTGCCTGCCACCGCAGCGGCAGGGTACAGCACCTTGAATTTACCGCCGTAGCCATCCCCGGTGCCGGAGGTGGTGATGGTGGTAATATCCTTGTTGTTCATGTCCACAATACGCGCTCCTGCGGGGACGGAGGCGGGATCAGAAAAGGCCACGCGGATGGCGTAATTACATACCCATGTGTCGGAATGGACGGTGAATACCTGCTGCTTGTACTGCTGTCCGTCCACCGTGACGGCATAGGCGGTGTCGCGGTCGGGGGCAGCGGTAACACGGGGCGAGTATATCTTGTTCCACGCCGTGCCGCGCACATAGATGTCCTTGGCGGCGGCGAGAATAGCCTGCGCCCGCTGAAGCTCCGCGCCGGTCAGGTTGGGATTGACCTTTAGGTTGTTGATATTCCAGTTGGGGAGCAGGTAGCACCACAGCGCCATCTTGGTCGCATAGTAGGCGTGGTACTTGTTTTCCAGCTTCAGCTCCGAAAGGCCACGGGTGGGATAGCCGTTGGCGATGATGCCCATGACCTTCGGATCGTTGCCCTTTTCCTTGGCGATGTATTTGATACTCTCGCCGGGGCCTACCGTCTGCGGCACACCTGTTGTATTCGGATTGACGCAGTACGCGGGAATCTCCTTCGTCCTGCCGTTGGCATCCACATGGTTAAAATAGGTATAGATCAGCTCACGGATTCGCCCGTTGATGGAGAGGTAGGAGAGCTTCTGCTCTCCGTTGTAGATATTGACCTCGCCCAGGGCTTCTTCCTCGCTGCTGGCGGCAAGGGCCGTGGCCGGGAGCATCCCCAGCACCATTACCAACACAAGAAGCATGGAAACCAATCGTTTTTTCATGTGCATTTTCTCCTTTTATTGATTTTGGGAAATAGAGAAGGCGGTATGCTTTTGCATACCGCCCGCGCGTTGAGATATGAAGTTGTCAGCTCACATAGATGCTGTACTCAGTGTATTGAAACACGCCGTTTTTGTAGACGTCCCATGCCTCCAGAGAGTAAGTCCCCGGAGGGCAGGAATTAAATAGCTCTGTGATCTGCTCTGAGCGCCACGGCCAAAAGCTCTGCGGTGTGACATCTGCGGGAATGGTCAGGTTGATCTTCACCTTGTCATTCCCGCTGGGAAATTTCACCGGCTGGCCGTTCTGCCATGTTTCCGGGTTGTCCCCGATGGCATTATACAGGGTATAGAGCATCCTGCGTGTTTCATACAGATTGCGCTGGAATAGGTAGTCCTGCCCGCCGCTGGTAAAGTGGCGCGCCTCTGCTCTCGGCATTTCCGGCTGGGGCAGCTTGCTCCAGTCACAGGTGGCGGTGGGCAGCCCTCCCAGCGGTGCGCTGGAAAAGGCGTTGTTGTTCCAGCGGGACACATCTTTAATAGTGTAGTCCGTGCCATCGTCGCAGCGGATCACATCGCCCACCTTGGGAACATACCGGGAACCGTCTGTGGGTGCTGCGGCAGTCTGCTGGGGTGCGGTTCCGGTATAGGGCTTATCTGCCTCGATCTGGACCGTCTTCGTATTGCTGTCCCAATAGACATTAAACCCGACCTGCTTGCCAATATCCGCCAGCCGCACGTAGTTGTTGCCGTTGATGACATAGGCTTCCATCTGCACTTCCCGCCCATTGACATAGATGCGATGGGTGCTGCGCTCGGCCATGATCCCGGCAGCATACGCCGTGGTAGTGATGCCAGCCAACAGCAGGCAGGTAAGAAAACCGGCTGCAAAACTTCCTCGCTTCATAGGGTGTACCTCCAAAGTCTTTTGATGGGTTCATGGTATCGTAAAAGTTGGTGGGTGTCAAAAAATATGGAGGCGTTGGAGCTCAGTAAAAGTTTTTACATCAATGACCATCATAGTATCTCATCATTTTTCTCGTGCCTGCACACACCAGCGGTAATCCGGCTGATTCATCACGCAGGTGACAAGAGTGATGATGTTCTCTGTGCTGTCGTTTAGGACGCTGGTATCGTCCACGTCGATTTTACTGACGGAGTACACCTCATAGCTGCGTGTACCGAGCTGGGTAGTCAGCTTGATGGTGTCGCCAATGTCAAGGGTATGAATTTTGCCAAAGTGATTGTTGACACCGCGATTGTGGCCCGCGATAGCCACATTGCCCTCCCAGATGGAGGTGCTGGCAAAATGGCCTGCGCCCTTGCGGAGTGCGTCTGCGTCTGTCCCCTGATACACCTTGACAGACAGACCGAGGGTGGGGATTTTCAGCGTACCGAGATAGCCGCCTCTGTAATAAAGGTCCTTCGTAACAGTAGTGTACTTCACCGGCGTGTAAGAGCCTGTGCTGCCGTTGGCACTGCCGGAAGCGGAGGGCGGCAGGACGGTCACACCGCCTGTGCCGCTGACCGTTCCCATGGCCGAACTGCTCACAAGGTTTGGCGTCAGCAGTTCTCCGGCATTCAGGGTGTAGGAGGTAGGCGAGCCAAAAGCAGGCGGGATATAGGCGGCGTTTTTGCTCCGGTCGGTGTTTGCAGGCTTATCCATCGTGACATAAATGGTATCGTCCGAAGTGGGGCGTCCGAACAGTCCTGCGTCCGGGCCGTCAAAGTGATACTCCAATGCCGATGCAGGCATGGAAAAAGCCGCCAGCATACAGCAGGTGGCCAGCAGCGTGGTTAGATATTTTTTCATGCGGCGTACCCTCTTTTCTTATTGATGTAGTGCTTGTAGCCTTTGTAACCGGCATAGCCGCAGCCACCCAGCGCCGCCGCTCCCACGGGGATCAGCAGCCACAGTCAGTTAAAATTACTGCGTCCGGTTTTCACTGCCGCATTCCCAACACTGGAAAAAACAGCGGTATAAACCACTGTATCACAGCTTGTGCGGGTAACGTCACCCTTATAGTCCGCCGTGACGGTGTAGCCGGTGGCATATTTGCTGGTGGCGGTGCCGGTGTAGCTTGCCACAGCAGTGTAGCGAATGGGAATGTCATAGCCGTCCGTGGGGTCAACAGCCGCTTCCTGCCAGTTCACATTGGCAAGGGTCAGGGTGCGGCCATTTTCGTTCACAGACTTGGGAACAAGGGACACATCTGCGTCGGAGAGGTTGGGATAGGTGCGCTCCGCCGTCACCGTGCGGCTGCTGGTCCCGTAGCCCGCTGCCTCCACCTGAATGGTAGTATGGTCAAGGGACAGGACGCCCTCATAGCCATCCTCGGTCTTGACCTCCAGCTTCGGCTCCAGCATTTTCAGAATTTCCGCCATGTCCTTGGTCTTGCTCTCCAGCGTGACCACCTCGATATGCTCCCGCGTGTCCGTTTCTGTCTGGTCATTTTTCAGCAAATCAAGGAGCGTATAGGTGCGTCCCTCGCGCTCAAAGTCAGCGGTGGGGATCGTGGCGGGATCGTCCTTTGCGGTCAGGTAGTAGACCTTTTCCAAACGGTAGACGCCGTTTTCCTCGCTGGCTCTGACCTCGGCAGGATAGGCGGAAATGCCGGGGAGCGTATCTGCGGCAGTAATCATGGCAGTTACCGGATCAGCCTCCTTGATGGGTTCAGCGGAAACGGCCAGAACCGTGCTGCTCATAGCGCACAATGTCACTGCTATGCACAGCAAAAGCGAAAGTTTCTTTTTCACAGATTTCACCCCCTTCAACGGACAGGCCGATTCTGTTCCGGCTGCTTGCGCTCCTGCGGAGAGATCTCACGCTGAATATCATTTTGCAGCTTACGGAAATACTTTTGCAGGCTGTCCACCACGCCGCGGCGATCCTGCACCTCCATACCGTCAAACACCTGCCCCACACGGCTCACATCGGGCTGCGGGGCCTCCACGCCGAAATTGCGGCAGAGCATATAGCTGACGCTCTCGGCGTCCATAGCGCAGTCCTCGCGGTTGTAATAGGGATAGCGCCCGTGGTCATGGATACCGGCGTGGACGATTTCGCGGGAGAGCGCCGCAAAGATCTTGCTGTCGATCAGGCGGCTGGATACCGTAATGCTCTGCGTTTTAGGATCATAAACGGCGTCCTGATACATGGTGCTGCTGGTGACCACGGGAACGGGGGAGCTGTCCAGCAGTCGGCGCAGGGCGGCATCCATTTCCGGCGTATTGTCTTTCAGACTCAGCGCCGGAACACCGGCCTTGCCGTGGGTCTGGGAAATGTCGAACACACGCCCGATCTTATAGCCGTGATACTCCCTTCCGTCCTTCACATAGGTATCCGACACGCGGATCTTCATGCCGTTCTCGTCACGGTTGACGCTGCGCCCCAAGCGGTTCCACACCTCCAGACTGTTGATGTAGGTGATCTCCGGGTTCTGCGCCATTGCCAGCATCACATTGGACGCGCTGTATCGCGGGTTGATGGCCTGCGTATCCAGATAGTGGAGGTATGCGCCGGGTTCGCTGGTGACGTGCATGACCGCATCGTCGGAAAGCTGCCCCAATTCCTCGCGCTCCGCTGTTTTCTTTGCCTTCCAGTCCTCGTCCCTCTGCTGCTTCTGCTGGATCAAATCGTCTAACTTTGCCATGTTCGTTTCTCCTTCTCAAAATCAATTTATTCCCGCGTAGGCATAGCCTTTTGAATGGCTTCCCGCACGGTGTCCTTGGTGGGAGCTGTGCCATCCCGTTCTGCCGCGGCTTGCAGCGCCATCAGACGGCTGCGGACGGAGGGGCGGGCCTCAGCTTTCTCCGCAGCCGGTTCCGTAGACGCTCTCGCACCAGTCCCGCGCTCCTTGGAGCTGTTCTCGGACGGAGCGCGGGCGTTCTCTTTTTTTGCGGCAGTATCCTCCTTCACCGGGGCGGGATAGCCCATGCGTTCAAAAATGCGGTTGATCTGCTTGGCGTCCCTGGCCTTCGCCATGATCTCCACCGTACCGGTCTTTTCCACCTTGTTGACGATGGGGTAAAACAAGACGCCGTAGCGTTTGGCTTCCATCTGAAAGCCCTTCAAGTCCTCCTGCTTGACGGAAAAGATCGTCAGCTCCTCGCCGTCGTGGATCAGGCGCTTGAGGTTGGTTTTACCGGCGAGCTTCTGATTGTCGTTGGCAAGGGCAATCAGAAGGGCAGCAAGATTTTTCGCCCCCAGCCCTGCCAGCTTGAGGGCACTCTCGGTGATCTGGATGCCCTCACGCACCATCAGGTCAGCGGTTTCACCGTTGGTACTCATGCTCGTGTTCCTCCTTGTTCTTTAGATTTTCCTGCCGTTCAGCCTGCGCCTGCTGGCACTGCTGGGATACCCTCGGAATGTCTGCCTGTATCCTGCGGCACAGACGCACTTCCCGGCGTTTCTCCCGCAAGGCGGCAGTCTGCTGTTGGATCTCCGCGCTGTACTTGGCTTGTGCTTCTTCATCGCTGGTGTTCCTCCTTTCCTGATAAAGTGGTTTTCTCTGTTCCTCCAGCAAGCGGATGTCCCACTCCAGCACACGGATACGCTGCTCCAGCTCCGCTTCGGTGGTAATTCCGCTTGATAAAAGGTATTTGAATTGCTGCTCATACCGCTCCAAATGAATGACCTCCCGCTTGACGGAGAAGGGCAGCTTGGGCGGCAGCTTTTTCCGCCTGCCCCCACGCAGCAGGTAGAGGTAGCGGAGATAGAGTGCATGAAAGCCGGTGATTTTCTTTTTTCGGACGGTTGCCAGTTTGCCCTTCATGCGGTAACGCTTGACGGCATGGGTGACGGTCGGCGGGGTCATGCCGCTGTGCCGTTGCTTGGAAAGTCGCGCCATAATATCCGCTTCGGTGTAGCCCTCGCCCAAACTGTCCAACCGAATAGCCCGCTTTGCGCCGGGTGGCTTAACCGTTGTGTATTTCCGATTGGGGCTGCGGCGTACCTCGTAACCGTTTCGTCGCAGGAGCATGAGAAAGGAATCGTAGGTGTAGGCTTGCCCAATGATCGTGTCAATGTCGGCGCGGATCACGCCGCGCACGGTAGGCTTGCCGCCCTGCTCCGCTTTCCACTCGGCGTAATGCTTGCCCTTGCCCTGTGGGGTGATGACGGATAAATCATTCTCCCGGCATAGCGCGTCCGAAGTGCCGCGCACATCGTTGTAGTAACTTTCCGGGCTGGAATGGTACTTGTGTCCGTCCGTGCGGGAGACAGAATTGACCACGATGTGATTATGCGGGTGGGCCTTGTCCAAGTGCGTCCCGATGACGGCTTCAAAATCCTCACCGAATAATCGCCGCGCAAACTCGCACCCGATCTCATGGGCCTGCTCCGGCGTGACCTCGCCGGGGGCAAAGGATTGGATGAAATGATAGCCGAGGACACCGCCCGTCTTACCGAACTTCTCCTTGGTGCGGCGCATAGCCTCAAAGGCGGTTTCAGCAGACTTGCAGTTCAGAGCGGTTACAAAGCGGACAGAGCTGGTTTTCACAAGATCTGCCGCATAACCGATTTTCTCGTTCAGCTCGGTCTTTTCCCCATTGACGGCGTACTTCACGCGGTCGTCCAGCCTTGCGCGGATGGCGAATACCTTGGTGTATGCCATATCACAGCCGCTCCGCGATGTTCCAGATCGTTTCCTGCGCCGCCGTGATCGCGGCGATGTCCTCACCGCTGGCAAAGCCGCGGGCGTTGACCGCGCGGGCGATCTGATTGATGTTATTGCCGATGGCGGCGAGTTGGCGGCGTATTTCAGCGTATTCATCGGGCGGTCGGGGATACAGGTTCACACCCATAATGAGGGTACGGATGGCAGGTTCCATTTTCAATCCGCTGTCCTTGGAAAGCTGTTTGACATGGGCATATTCATCAGCGGTCAGGCGAATGGTAATTTGCTTGACATTGTTGCGTTTCATCGGAAGCTCCTTTCCTGTTAAAGTGGGGATATTAAGGGGTTTACCCCTTAACAAGCGCATTTTGATGTCAAAATGCTATGCTTGCGACTGCAAAGCAGCCGCAGGCCGCTTGCAGTCCTAACCCAGCCGAAAAAGAAAATCAGCGTGCGTCACCGCCACGGGTTCTTACCCTGCCGCTGATCCCTTTCACAAGCCGGAGCTGGTCGTTGTAGTCTTTTCCGCGCCGTGGTGGGTTGTCGATGACCTCATACTCGGAAAGTCTCTTTTGAATGGCTGCGGATGCCGCCCGTCCCGGCCCGTCGTTATCCAGGCACAGCACGATCCGCGCCACGCCAGGGTTGTCCTTCAGATATTGCTCCAGCGCCGCGGGGAATCGGATCGAGCCATCCTTCCGCGGCTGATAGACGCCGGAAAGGGACAGCGTATTGGCGGCGCGCCAATCCTGCCCCCGCAGCTTCAGCAGCGTCAGGTAAGAAAGGGCGTCTATGGCGGATTCAAACACGCAGAGGGTTTTACCACCGGTGCAAAGGGGAACGGCAAAGGAAAACCGCTTATCGCTGCCGGGGACTTCACCGGCAAAGGTGGTATCCGAAAGTGTTCCGCGCAGCGCACCATAGGCAGGCTTTCCATGTTCATAACCCACAAATACGCAGTTATGGCGCTCGGCGTCCTCGTAAAGCTGCCCGTGCTTGATGCAGTGGTTGATGATCTCCGCGTCAATGCCGCGGCTCCGAAGATATGCAAAAACACGCCGATTGTCGGCGTGTTTGGGTGGGAGGGTAAATTCAGTTTTCGGGAGCGGTGCGGTTGGCTCTGATTTGGTCGGCACATGGGGCAATTCTCCAAGGATGCGCTGAACGGCATCCAGAAAGGAAACACCCTCCACTGTTGTCAGATAGTCCAGCGCATTTGTGCCTCCGATATTCCGCGACCACCAGCACCATTTTCCATTGGAGATTTTCAGGCTGTCGTGGGTGCGGGTGGCATAGGTGTCTCCGCCGATATGCACCAGTTCCTCCGGCTCAAACCGCCGCAGATAGGTCAGAAGATCCATCTCGCGGGCGGCAACGATCTGGTCTTTAGATAGGTAGGGCATGGCACTCACCTCCCAGCGATCTTTTCTCAGTCCTCTGGATAAAGAATAGAATCAGCACATTTTTGATATGGGTAGTTAAAAACATCCTTGTGATGAAGCAAATAGTTCTGGATATACTCATAGAAATTTTCAACTGCATACAGCTTTTCGATTTCTGCTTGGCTCAGTCTCCGTGCTCTCAGGTACTCTGTCATCTCGTCTTGCAGAACATATAGATGCGCGTATTTATCAATACGGACTTTCTGATCGGTAATTTCTTCTTTACCAATGATTTTGTAGAGTTCTTCGCGTTCTTTCCTCAATTTTGCGTACAGGTCATTTTCTGTAATTTTCTTGTTCATGTGCAGTCCCTTTCTATCGTGCCAATCCCGCCCGCATCCGGTGGGCGTAATTGGCGACGCTGTATCGTTTCATATAGGCGTTTTCGCTGGGGGCCGGACTGTCAAAGTCCAGCCCCTTCATGCGGGGATCGTCGGTGCCGTTCAGCACCGCCTCCACCGGGATCACGCGAAGCCTGCCGGAGCATTTCAGCTCGCCGCCAAATACCCCTGCGGCACAGTGAAAGCCACGGTCGCCGCACACCCAAAGCAGTTTCTTTCCTGCGGGAATATCTCCAAAGGGCTGCTTCAAAACAATGACGGAATGTGGTTCCGCCCCGGCCACCTCATAGTAGCCGGACTGCTCCGCCTTTTCGTATGCCTGGATCAATTTCTTGAATTTGTGCTGCGGCTCGATATAGAGCCAGCTTTCCTGATAACCCATAATTTCCTCCGTTTTCTATTGGTTTTACCGCTCCAACTGCGGTCTGCGGCGCTCCAGCGGCCTTTGGTCCTCGTCCGGCTCGGCGTCTACGATCTCCGGCTCCTTGTGGTCTAAATTCAGCAGGGAATTCAGTTCCTCCAGCCGTGCCGTTTTGGTCGTAAGTTCCTCCTCACGGGGAAACGGCTTTTGTACCTCTGCCTTTGCGGTTTCCAACTGCGTTTGCAGGTTGGAAAGCTGCTCCCGGCAAGCCTGCTCCTTGATGGGCAGTCCCTCCAGCGCATTGTCCATGCGCTGTAAATTGCCGAACACATCGGTTCCCAGCGTAACGGTATGGCGGAGCTGTCCGATCATGGTCAGGCGGTACTCCCGCGCAAAGGTATCAAAGGCCAGCTCCAGCGTCAGGCCGCGATAACTGCCGACCTGTGTCGCCTCCGGGGAGAGCATCGTCTGACACATGGTCAGCAGCGCCGCGCCCGCCTCCTTCTTGTCGGCATGGGTGACGCCCGCCAGCGTGAGCGGAGAGAAACCGTCCGCGTTTGGGTGGGTGTTCTCCTTGACCGTGGCAATATCCGCGCCATACCCGGCGATTCGCGCCTGCGTTTCCGCGATTTGTTTCGGAAAGCCCTTGCTGATGGCGTCCTCCAACGCGTATTTCTGAGAAAGGTGGTTGGCTTTCAGCAGCTTCAGCTTGGACACCTCAATGTCGAGATCCATCTTTTCCTTGATCATGGGGTTGCCGCTGGCCAGCGCCTTGATCTCGGCATAAGAAAGCGCCTGCTCGTCCACATCTTCGGCGGAGCGGACAGGCGATTTGCTGGTCATGATTTGGCTGATAAATTTCTGCTTGCTCTCCACAAGCTGGTAAAGGTAGGCGTCGAAGGTGCCCTCGGTGACATAGCTGTAAATGTCTACCTCCGGGTTTTCGTTGCCCTGCCGGATAATGCGCCCCTCCCGCTGCTGAAGGTCGGACGGACGCCACGGGCAGTCAAGGTGGTGCAGGGCAATGAGCTTTTGCTGGCAGTTGGTGCCTGCTCCCATACGCTGGGTGCTGCCCAACAGGATACGCACCTGGCCGCTCCGCACTTTGCTGAACAAATCTTTCTTCTGTACCTCGCTCTTGGCGTTGTGGATGAAGGCAATCTCGTTTTCGGGAATACCCAATTCCAGCAATTTTGCGTGAATATCATCATAAACGCTGAAAGTGCCGTCATCCTTTGGGGTGGACAGGTCGCAAAAAATCATTTGCGTGGAGCGTTGGTCTGCGGTGCGCCGCCAGATCTCAAACACATTTTCCGCGCACTTGGCCGCTTTACTGTTGGGATCGCTGGGGAGCATGGGGTTGACGAGCCGCTGATCCAGCGCCAGCTTGCGGCCATCATTGGTGATGAGCAGCATATTGTCCACGCTGCTGTCCACCTCGCGGTTTCGTACTTTCTCGGCCCGCTCCGCCAGCGATGCCACGATCTCTTTCTGATACTCCGATGGCTTCAAGGCGATGTTGTGGTAATGCGCCTCCGGCACGGGGAGCTTGAGCATATCCGCCGTCTGAATGTCCGCCACATTTTTGAATACGCTCATCAACTCCGGCAGGTTATAAAACTTGGCGAAGCGCGTCTTGGCCCGGTAGCCGGTTCCCTCGGGAACGAGTTTGTCAAGATGATTTTTGTAAGTTTTCTAAATTCAAATATTTATCCGCTGAAAAATCTCCCAACATCTCGTGTCTGCATATTTCTTGAAACACCGTATTCAAAGGCTTCTTCGCACTTTCCGATTGCTTCACATTTACAATAAAAGTGGTTTTACCTATTCGTGTTGTATAAGATAAAGTGTTTTCTTTCATATCGTCCGTTTCTCCTTTTCATAAATTGACTGTGGGGCATTCCGTTTAGAACACCCCACAAATACAGCCTGTTTCATCTGAACATATCAAGAAGTCATTAAGTTGCAAGTACAATGGAAATGGTTATCTTTCCATACCACGCTTGTTTCTTCGTGCCTTGATACGCTCCTGTCTTTCTTTTTCCCTTGCTTCTTTTTCGGCTCGTTCCTGTGCTT
>ERZ773241.2285-NODE-2285-length-15856-cov-8.100500_pt1 | contig 15856 bp, 19 predicted proteins | sample MGYA00580989_ERZ773241 | MGnify/ENA primary metagenome ERZ773241 (study PRJEB29015, sample SAMEA2737804) | human gut metagenome | biome: human gut; feature: human-associated habitat; material: faeces | place: China | collected 2012 ... | reverse complement strand
TTAATGATCTGTACGGTGAACTGACAGGCATGATTTCTGATGTTGACCTGGGCGAAATGAAAATTGAACCCGCAGCTCCAGCCGGACAATCTCCACGCCTGAGTTCTCCCTGCCCTTCCTGTGGTAAAGCGATTATTATCAGACCAAAAGGTTATTTCTGTACAGGATGTGAATTTAAAATCTGGAATGAGTTTTCTGGCAAGAAAATCACCCAGGCACAGGCCGAAAAACTTATTAAATCAGGAAAAACCGATTTGATTAAGGGATTTAAAAAGAAAAGCGGTGGAACGTATGATGCGGTTCTTGTCCTTGAGGATAAGAAAACAGGGAAGCTGGGTTTTCCGGCAAGGGCTAAGAAGTGAAAGCAAAGCAGAAATGGCTTTTCAGGTCAGGAATTGCTTCAGTTAATAGCCAAGTCTGGTCGTGGGCGAGCGCCAAAACCGATTGCTGAAGCACTGGCAGGAGGTCGTTCCCTTGATGAGTTTCTCATCGAGAAATGATTCTACAGCCCTCCTTTTCTCTGGAGGGCGTTATCCTTTGAAATATCCGTTTATTTTGATGATAATTCTCATGTTTCGTTTCTCGGCGTGGAGAGTACAGATTTTATGGTGAATGATTTGTTGCTTTTCTCTGTTAGTGTATTAGTTTTTTTAGTGATAATCCTGATGTTACATTTGACCCTAAAAACAGCCAGTGTTCTTTCTGAATGCTCTGAATATCGCACGAAATGTGATAATCTCTATCATCTATGCCAGATGCAAGAGAAAGAGTTAGAACATCTACGTGCACTCATTGATGCGCATAACATAGATTATTAGACGTTGTTTTAGGGGGATGGATAAATGAAACTTATTATTTCAAAAAAGGATAAAGATAGCACAATTGCCAGAAACGACTCTGTTTTCCCTGTTAACAATTTCTTTGTCGTTTTAACTCTTGTGTCTTCCCTGGCTAACTCTTTCGGAATATTTTTTTCCACGATATCTCATTCTGGCAATGTTACTGAGATGTGTTTTCTCGTTATGTTTTCAGTATTACTGGCTGCTTTCAGTTTTGTAAGTACAATGGGGCTGGCGAACGCAGTACCCCCCATTAAAAATGTGTTTCCGCTTTTGTTGTTGGTTCTTGTCTTAATTACTAATTATAATATTTACTTCCGATAAGAACGGGGGCGCGGCAGCGGCTTTTCTTCTGCCCGTTCTCCCGTCAATAAACCCAGCAGTAGAAATCAAACATCGTTGTAGCTATTATAGGGCAAGGATGTTCTTCAGGAATTGTACAATGAAAACAAAACAAGACTGGCTCTGCTTGAGTCGTTTAATGCCGCCGCCGATCACAGGCTCGCGGAACTCACAATGAATAAACTCTACGATAAAGTCCCTCCATCCGTCTGGAAATATGTATATTAGTTTTCATCTATTAATATTAGATTTTTGATCGACACAAACATCAGCAATCCCTATACACCTTTCATAGAATGAATTGAACCCTGTATATAGCCTGTCTGAAATGGATATCTGGCAGGCTATCTTAATAGTGTTATAGGTGGTATGAATGTTTTTCCTCTACGAGATCTACAATTTCTTCTACTACCTGATAAAGTTATAACAAACTAATGTACGTCTATAATAAAAATAAATTCAGAGCGCAGGAATGAAATCAACATGTGGAAACAAAGCCCGTTTCGAAATTGAGTTACCGTTATTACACACTAAAGACGAGGGAGATGTATGCTCCCCCATTTGGTCAGTTCAGTACCCTTATAGGATGGTTTTTGATTGCGGAATCAATATTAACCGCATGTGCTGGCGTATATTTTCTCCGTAAAAATAAAAAACGCTGGTCACGTCATGATACAGTCATGTTTCTTTTTGCAAGTGGCCTGGCAATTTTCAGTACGTGGATGCTGGAACACCAATGGGTTTGAACTTCCCTTGACAGTTTTGTTGGTTCTTATACTTATAGACTGGCTTAAATTATGAAAGAATACGAAAAAGCGGCTTTAATATATTCCTTAAAGGAAAGCAATACATTAGTTCTTCGGATTATACTAATCTCTATTTTATTTGTCGGGGTGATTTCATGCGCGATATACTTATATAACTTAGCGATCTCGTTGTTTGATTCAAACCCGACGTCTGTGCAATTCACCTTTTGCGGAGTAGGCTGTTTTATTGCTCTATTACTTCAATGGATATCTAATGTTGATGCAAATTACAGAGAAAGAATTGGGGATCAACCAAGTACAATAAAAAACATTGTACAATATTTATTTGCAGCCATTATTACCATTAGTTTCATTACAATGGCATTAACAGCCATATTAGTCTTAAAAGACTCGACCAACATATGGCTCAACATTACTTTTATTGCATTATTACTGTCCATTTTTGTAGCTATTATTTCTGTTTGGGGTTGACTTTTTTTCTTAAAAAGCCCGAAAACCGGGCTTTTTTCTTAATTAGTGCATGTCCTGTGAATCGTCACGCTGCTGCTGCGATTCCTGATGATCTTCTCTGGCCTGGACAAATTGTTTTCCAAGAGCATCTTCTGCCATTTCACGAGTGAATCCGTGATTAAGCAAATCGGATTCGGCCTTCTCCCTTTCGAACTTCAGTCCTTCCCCTCTGAACTTGTCCTCAAAGCGATCAATTGCCTCAAGAATCTTGCCGTCTTCCGGCGTGCAATCCCGTCCCTGTGCTTTCTCAATTTCATGACGCTCCACGCGTTCAGCATTTTTCATTACAGCGTCAATCCCCTGAGAAATATGTTCAGACTCGACGCGATAAATGACAGTATCGCGCTTATTGAGATCATGTAGCTCGCATTCAACCCGACCCCACTCAATAGCATCCTTGAGAGAGCTGAAATCTTTTATTTCAGCATTCAGGCCTTCATGTGTTGAGAAATAGACATAATCCTTCTGTTGTTCCAGTTTATTCACATTTTCAATAGCCCTTGTACTGAAATGGATACCTGTAATTACCGGAACACGAGCCGATGTTTGGTCCCCCGTTAAAACTTCAGAAGGTGTTTTTCCAGTGATCGCGGCAAATTGCTGCTCCGTAACATCCACTCTGGCAACTGCATCACCACGCTCTAAGCCATGCTTACCAGCGACCGCAAGGTGATAAAGACCACCTTCCCCCCTGGTAATTTCCGCCTCCACAACGATATCCCCATTGCAGGAACTGAACTGAGAACGGTCTTTAACCAGGAAGTTTTCAAGCCCGGAGATCATATGCTCGTTAGCTGAAATACTGGCGAGTATCTCTTCTGGTGATTCTCTGGACGAATCCCCCTCCTGTTCCATCACTGCCATATTAGCGTCATTAACTGCGTCCTTAATTCCTTTAAAGGCGATTTCTTCTCTTGTTACGGGTGTGATTAAGATATCATCCTGGTTAAGCCCGTGCTCCTGAAGCATATTATTTTTATATTCAGATGCGTCGTGCAATGAATCAAAAGTCTTAATGTCTTCACTAAACTCACTCTTCGAGAAAGAAACCGCATACACTGGAGTACGGTATTCTTCATATGAATTGGCAATTACTTCAAATGGCTTATCAAGCGTTACTATCCCCCCCTCTGGATAAGAGGATAATTCATCGGTTGAGACAGTTTTAGACATAAGCACAATAGTTTCAAAACCATCACCATTTAAATAATTGCTTTCATATTTTTCTATTGCAGAAGATTTGCTTTCCTCATAACACTGAATAGCCGCATCTTTAGAATGAAAGACGATACCTTCATTCAAATCATGGAAGCGACTAAAGTTTATACAATAAATTTCCTGTTTATTATGCACCTGCGCAGTAGCCTGATCGTGTTGAGTAGTAAGCTGCTCCTGAATCAGAGCCTGTGTTCTGTCAATACCTAACTCATTCACAATTTTGCAAAATTCTTTTGCGTCGTTTTCATTATCAAAACTGGCAACGTCAAAAATATCATCGCTGTCTCCAGGTACATGTCCCAGCACTTCCCAAATCTCATTTTCATCGCTATCCAGAGATTTCAAATAGCCAAATTCACCATTTGTGCCTTTACTAAGCATCTGTGAATCCAGGGTGTTTGCCCTGGTAATAACACCAGGATCATATGAAGATGTGGCCTGCTCTGCGACCTGTGCTTGCTCGGTGGCCTGTGCTTGCTCTGTGGTCTGTGCCTGCTCTGTGGTCTGTGCCTGCTCTGTAGCCTGTGCCTGCTCTGTAGCCTGTGCCTGCTCTGTAGCCTGCGCCTGTTCGGTGGCCTGTTCCTGTTCGGTGGCCTGTTCCTTCAATGCATCACCTTTCTCTATTCTGGATTCGGACTCCTGGCTATTTTCCTGTGTTTCCACCTGCTCAAACTTATTACCCTGAAGTTCTGCTTTTAATTCCAGCATCATCTGTTGATACTGCTCCGGGCGTAAAATAATCTTCATGTCCTGCTCTGCGGCAACTTCAGCGCACATTTTTTTGAAATCTTCAGAGCCGGTAAGTTTGAGTACACCACCAAACTTTTCCCTGGAATACTCAAGCATTATTCCGATCTCTTCTTTTGAGGGATTTTTACCCGCAACGACAAAGTTCCCTTTGTCGGTAAAGACAGGCTTTTCCGATTCCTGATCGCGATAAACAATCCTGGAATCCTGCTTATCCATCACAAGATCTTTTAGTTTGGAGTTAACCTTTTTCGCCTCTTCTAAGCGGCGCTGGGAATCCACCGCTTTCTGAAGCGAAAGTTCGGGTTCGTCAGCAGAAATGGCGTTGATTTCATCAAAGTTGAGATAGCTTTTGAGACGTTCAAGGGCTTTCATTTCATCTTTATCCTTATGCCAGTCAGCATGATATTGACGAATAATGTGTCGCCCCTCTGTGTCGAGTTCAGAAAGACGCTCAAGTGTGGTTAGTTTTTTGTAAACAATCACACCCACGGCAATATCACGCTGTTCACGTGGTATTAACTTCAACTCGCGTCTCATCTCTCGCAGATCATTATACAGCTTGCCACGCTCAAACCTGATAGTATTTCGTAATGTTTTTTCCGATAAATTCAGTGAGTTAAGACGCTCACGGGCTTCATGATGCGTAAGGCGTCTGTAGGTTGGATAGCGCGTATATGGCGTGTTTTCTAACTGCTGTGAATAAACTTCAAGCAGAAAGGATTTCGCATCTTTCCAGGCAAGATTGATATGCTTTGTCAGAAAATCAGATGCGTTCATATTACGATTCCCCACAGAAAACCGGGGGGAACCGTCCTTTGCTGTTCTGATTTTATGCTGCGCTGGAATAATATTAAAACGCTCGGCAGCAGAAGACAGAAACCTGACAGGATCAATATTTCTGCGAATTTCTGCCATCGTTGTAATTTCGTTTTTCTCTGCCGCCTCATTCAGAGTCTGAAACATCGTTTCACACAAAAAAGAAGAGCGTTCAAGACTTTTTATTCCTGACTCTGTGAATTGTCTATCATAATCCCGTCGCACATCCTGACCAGGATGTTCTCTTTGCGGTAATTGCTCTGCCAGATCACGCTGCGAAATATCTGACAATACACTGACAGAGTCGGGTCTTGTGAATCCATTGATTCCGTAAACCATACCGCGTTGGGGCATACGTGACAATCCGACTGTTGCTTCAGATTGACGGATTCTGGCAAACTTTTCAGGACACGACTTGTAACCTCCCTCTCGTCCTGACGTTTGCTGAGAATTTCTTTCGTTAAGTTTTTCTCTTGAGTCATATTCTTTTATCCTCTCTTGCAGGAAATCAATTTGTTGTGAAGGGCTTAATGTCTTGTAAAGTTCCCTTGTTTTCTCCGCCTGGTTAAAAATATGCTTAATCTCTTGGCTTGTTTTATTTAACCAGGTATTAAGTCTCTTTTCTATCTCTTTGGGTGTTGGTTTCTCAAGTGTTAATGTCCTTGTCTCAATGTAATTCTGACGAAAAAGAGGACTTTTTAAGTTTGTGTATTTTTTATCTCCAGGCAATTTTACAGCCAGATACTCATTGGTTTTACCAGCATTTCTTATACGAAGTTCACCATACTCTGCAACAATATCTTTGAATACAGAGTAATTTTCAATTTTCTCGTTCTCTATACGCGAAAGCAACTCACCTTTCAATTCAGAGTGATGCTCTTTGTAAAGATCCCCCTTAACTCTACTTATAATTTTTCCGTAATCCGCATCTTTACGCGGATAGTCTTTAGGGCTATCAAGATTATATTTATTATTAATAAATTCCTGTATAGCATCAAGCTGTTCAATTGTATGCCCTTTGGTAACATCTCCCACTGGATTCAGGAACTTTTCAGTAATCAAATTTACTTTAGGAATTACAATATGAATATGTGGTTTTCTTTCAACAAGTTCACCAGTGCTATTATCCTGGATATGACGAATTTTAGGCAAATGAGCTTCCGCATAAAAAGAGTATTCATCAGGATGATAAGCATTCATCAATAATTTTTTATAATCATCAACAATAGCCTTTAACACTTCATTCGACACATGACTTTCATGAAAAGACAGAGTAATGTGCAAATAACGTTCCTGACTTTTGTTTTCAATAGAATCAATAATCTTATCTGTAGTCTGTAAATCACCATCAAGAACGACACGATGATCAAGTTCATCACGCGTGTACTGGCGTTCTGCTTTGCGACCATTTATCAGATAATCAACGATACCATCATTACCACCACCGTATCTGACAATCATTTAGCTATCTCCTGAAGGCGATCACGAATATCGATTAGTCCATTTAAAACCTTTTTATAGAGCGATTCTGATATAATACCTTTTAAATGATCTGAATTTAATCGGTGCGCTATTTGATTTATGTTGTTTCCTGCCCAACTCAACTGAGAAAGACAACGTTTGTATTCTGGTATGTTACGTTTATCAGATGCATATGTGTTTATTTTACCAATAGTAAGCAGCCTGAAAAATTCAGACTTACTAATATTAAGCTCTTTTATAGCCCTATCGAACGGAGCATATTCTTCTTCGGTAAGTCTGAATGTTACATGAACGTTTTTGTTGGTTTTTTTCTTCATATGTCCTCAAGGTTCGTAGAACCGCATAAGAACGGCTGCATCGTTCGGGGTTTCAAAGGGGCGTCCCCCTTTGGCACACGATTGTAACATGACCGGAACGGTCTTGTGTACAATCGGTATCGTGCCTGTGTTTGAGAAAATTATTTGATTCCATAGCATTCACACACCAAATGCACACCATTAACATAGCTAATACATAGCAAAAACACACCATAAAAACCAATGACATAGCATATACATAGCGAACACATAGCATATACATAGCAAAAATTGCTTGACGTTCATGATAGAATTGCTCATCATGATTTCACTGTCCTGGAGACTGACAAATGAACAATGGAGAAAATAAACTACTTGGTTCGCTCTTAGCCCAGAAGGTCAAGCGAAGTAAAACTGGAAGAATAAGAGAGCGTTTTGCTGAAATAGAAGAAGCGCAGCAGCAAGGCATAAGAAACATTGATATTGTTAATGCTCTCAATGATGAAGGTTTTGATCTAACGTTAAAGACGTTTGAAAACATATTACATCGCATACGAAAAGAAAGGGCCGAGAAAAAAGATATATCTCATCTTCTTTCAAATAAAGAGAAAACGCATCAAAAAGCAATAATCATTGAGGACAAAAACAGAAAAACGACGCAAGATAATGATATACTTAATGCATATTTAGCAGTTTGCTTCAACAATGCAAAGATAGCTCAACAAGCTATAGATAACAATGTATCTATAGAAACAATAAGATCTTGGAATTGTGCTAACTTTGTACAAGTTAGCAATACTCTTGGTAAATATATACGAAATAAAAGGTAATAAAAATGTACTTAAAACTAGCAATTCTAAATATTAGCGGGAACGTAGGAAAAACTACCCTTGGACAAACTTTTTTGAAACCTCGCCTGGAAGGGGCAGAAATTATAAAAGTAGAAACATTAAACTCTGATGGTACAAATGACGAGAAGTTATCAGCAAAGGAGTATGGCGAAATTATCAAACGTATTGATGATAGCGAATGCACCATCATTGATGTAGGCTCATCAAATATTGAGCAATTCCTTGTACAAATGAATGAATATCAGGGAAGTCATGACCTTATTGATTATTTCATCGTTCCTGTTGTGCGAGAAGCAAAACAACAGATTGACTCAATTCAAACCATTACAACACTAATGGCTATGGGTGTTGAACAGGATCGTTTTAAAGTAATTTTCAATCTTGCTGAAAAGGACACTCCTATTAACAAACAATATTCAGTTTTCTTAGCTGACGACGTATGTAAAGAAATTGTAGGTGAAAATCCTGTTGTTGTTTACCATAACAACATTTTCAATATTTTAAATAAAAACGGCCTACAGTATGATGATGTCTATAATGACAATCGTGATTTTCGTTCATTAATTCGTTCAGCGTCTTCAAAGGAAGAGCGGCAAGATTTGTCAAATTTAAGAGCAGTAAAAATGTTGATGAATGGATTCAACAGCGATCTTGATGTTGCCTTTAAAAACCTCAACCTCGTCTGATACAATATGGCCGGGATGTACCCGGTCATAAAATTGGAGAAAAACAATGTCTCGTAGTATCTCTGAAGAGTTTAAAGATCAAAAAATAAACGATCTTCTTGAAGATTATATTGCTTTAGAAAAACAGATCGAAAAAACAGCAAACTTAATTATCAACGCTATAGACGAGACACCTGCTCGTCTGGATGCCGTTCTGTCAGACAAAGTAAATAAAATAATACAAAGCAGCATTGATATTAATAAAGATATTAATATTGCAAAAAGCGATATAAGACAAATATCTAATGAGTGTCAGAGCGAGATAACCAAACAAGCAATAAATACTTTTTCTGGAATCAAACAAAATTTTGACCAAATTGCTTCCGACCATAAAAAACAACTAGAGACACTAACTAAATCAGCAAAACCATTCAGTATCAAAACAGCCATTGCAATTTGTGCTCTGTGCACATTATGCCTGTCTGCGGCATTTTCTGGCGCAACCTGGTATGTTGCACAACATGAAAAAGAGGCAAGCCTGCGCTTCTATGCAAGAGCTTTTCTTGATATGAAAAAAATAACTGAAGAGAGCATGAGAAAATTACCAAAATCAGACCAGCAAAATATAAAACTCAAACTAGAAGAAATTGATTCAAGAAAGCCATAAATATGAAAAGGAGTCCCTAATGACCACTTTTACCGACGAGGACAAAGAACTAATTAAAGAAATCAGAGAGCGAATTGGCAGCCTGGACGTCCGAGATAATATTGAGCGTCGGGCTTATGAAATTGCTCTGGCATCGCTGGAAGCAGAGGCAGTTATGTTCTGTATATCAGGACAAAATGTAGATTCAGAAGAACATGTATCAACCAGCAAAGCGGTTGTTGATGCCTGGGTTGAAGAATGGAATCAGGTTGACAGAACTCCTGGCGAGCCACTGTACAAAACTGTGCCACTCTACCATCACCCCGCATTAGCAGCGTCGGGACTGGTAAACGCAGTGCGTTTCTATGAACAGGTTAAGCGTGAAAATCCGCCAGTCGAAACCGGAGCATGGAAAGACGCTGTTGACTGGGTTCTCGAAGAGGCTTGTCAGGCTGTAAACATTCGCATCAAAGGAGAGTGATATGGCGTTAACACACCACGAACTCTGTCAGATTGCGTACAAGTTCCTTAAGCGCAACGGGTTCAAGGTTTGCTTTCATGACCGCTTTGTTGCTGTAACCAGTACCGGAGAACAGCCAGATGCTATGGGATTCAGAAATTCAGCATCATGCCTGATAGAGGCGAAGTGTTCTCGTGCTGACTTGTTGGCAGATAGAAAAAAGCGTTTCCGTAAAAATCCCTCACTTGGCATGGGCGACTGGCGATTCTTTATTAGTGAGCCGGAAATTATTTCAGTTGAGGATTTACCTCCCGGCTGGGGATTACTTCACGTTGTTAACGGAAGAGTACGGAAAGTACATGGATGGCCCAGGGGTAATTGCTGTTGGGGTAATCCTGACTATAAGCCATTTACTGGGAATAAGCAGGTTGAATGCGATTACATGTTATCTGCATTAAGGCGCATGGAGCTAAGAGGACACCTTAATGAAATATATGACGGTGTAATTGTTAATAAGAAAGAAGGAAACGCAGCATGACCACTTTAACCGACAAAGAACTGATTAAAGAAATCAAAGAGCGTATAGGCAGCCTGAACATCCGAGACAATATTGAGCGTCGGGCTTATGAAATCGCACTGGCATCGCTGGAAGCAGAAGCGCCAAATTTGCCTGGTGGTTTCACAATTGAAGAAGCAAAAGAATTACACGAAAATCTGGTAAAAAGTCACGTAAGCAAGGCTTTAAGTGGCGAAAAAATGAAAAAAGAAAATCGTGATGCCGATTTGCGCTGGATTCATGGCGTAATAGTTCAGGCCGCGTGGTTTGTGAAAGCATCACTAGGGCAGAATGCATAGTGCGTACCTGCTTTTCTCCTGGCAACGGTGGATCTTCCGCTTCCTCGTCACTCGCTCGCTATGCTCGGTCGCTGGACTGCGGCGAGCGGTTAGCTATCAAAAAAAATCCCCGCACAACGCGGGGATAGTTTTATTTATATGCAAGTTCATGACGTGCCGCCTGAGCCAGAAAATGGCTACGATCTTTGTATACGCCACCACTTTCTCTCACATACCCATCAATACGACGAATCAATACATCAGGCAATGAAATATTAATACGTTGTTGTTTGCCCTCAATTTCTGACAAATCAACATCAATTACAAACCAGCTATCACAGTGGTTATAATTTGGGTTGGCGGAATAAGTCAAACACCCTTCATCATGAATATCATCAACAGAATGAGCACCGCTTATTACCATCTCTTCCACGATTGCCAATATCGCTTCACGCGCCATTGCGGGTATTTCTGCCTGAGAATCAGCAGCAGAAACACATCCAAAATCAAAGCAATCAAAAACCGGAACGGTGATACCGTATGCTGTATGATCATCTTTCGGTGTTTCGACACCAACAGAAAAGAACATGGCTACCTCCAAAGTCGGCGGGGATTAAATCCCCGCCATTTTTTTGATCGATCTGACAGTACCTAGCGGCAAGTCCTTTTTAGGATGAGGAACAGGAAAAGTTTTTCCTGTTATTGGCGACCACCATATCTGGTGACTGCTTGCCTTATGCCGTTTCAACTCGCAACCAGCAGCTATCAGTTCTTTCAACAGGTCAGCAGATTTCATATGTCCTCCCTAACCTGAAAACAATTATACACACGCATACACACAAAGGCAAATGATTTCATTCGTATGACTTCTGAACCACACTGTAAAGACAGTTCCATCTTTACAGTGTAAACCATTTATCCAGTTTTATCGCTGTGCATGTGATACATAGAAAATTCATATAGTATTTTACTATATGATACATGATTGACACTTTTAACTGCACATCTCATCATTTACATCGTAAAGACAAAACAGCTTTACAATGTAAAGCATCACTTGTAAATACAATACACTACATCGTAATACTAGAAAACACCAACGCCTGCGAGCAACAAAAAGGGGCGATTAAGCCCCTGCGCGATGATTAATGACTTCTTTTTCCAGTGCCTAGCTCTGGATCAAGCCTGACGTTAAACACACTTTTAAAGGGCGTGTCAGGCTCCTTTCCGTCCTCCACACAGGACTGTAAATACAAATCAACCGATGTTTTAAATTCCCGTTCCAGGTCAGCTAATGTTTCTGCCTCAAAAGTCACCAGATCTCGAATAAATGCCAGCTTTCCATGCAGGATATTATTTTCAAAATCCGGCTCAACTGTCAGATAGAAGGGTGAAAGAAAATACCAGGGAGCAGCGAGGCCACATACCCCTAAGCGCAGCGCAACTGCCGGAAAACGCACCACACTGTAAAGACAATAAAATCTTTACAACGTAAAGCCAATTATGTAATACAACGCGCTACCCAATAAGAAAGGGAGAGCATGACACTCTCCCCATATATGACTCAAACTAAAGCATTATCCCGGTTATGCGCCCACCAAATGATTTCGCTAATAACCCATGCTTCTATCGCGGGTGTTTTTACAGGTTCCCCATTTACAATGCGGTTTGCAAGCTCTATCATTTCACATACTGACATTTGAGAATCTCCAAAGATGCATCTGTCATTTGGTAACAGGCTGCCCCACAGCCTGTTACCAACCCCAAATTAGTATTTGCTGATTACTTTACCCTCCTTAATCATTTTTCTTAGTTCCTGTTCAGAATATTCTTTTCCGTGTTCTAATGTGGAATATACATTACCTACAATCCAACTTTTTCTCTGAACTTCAGGATTTAAAGAATATTCACGCAGTATAAATAAAGGCTCGCTAAATTCTCCCTTTTCATATACGAAAAGAAACTCTGCCCCACAGTCCTGGATGTATTCAATTCCGAAATATCTTTTAAGGAAAGAGATAAAATGCATTTTCATGCTCCTGCCGCTGAGCGGCTTTGGTGGTTGGGGACCATCCCCTCCCGATGTGTTTATAATAGGTCAGAACTGACCTATTATCAAGTGTTTTTTCCTCCTTTCTTTAAAATAAATACCTTTAAATACAAATAGTTACATTCATGTAATGCCCGACAGGGCATAGAAGGGGCGAAAGAAAATACCAGGGAGCAGCGGGGCCACATCGCCCCGAAGCGCGGCGCAGCCGCTGACGAACATACCAGGATGCACAGGGCCATCCCTTCGCCCTGCAAAGCCAGGACAGACCAACAGGCCATGATCATGCTGATTTGCGCCGCAGAATGCCGCAGTTAGCGCGAGCGCCAGCGAGTTTACGCCGTCCTGGTGCATTGCAGCAGGGCGGGGCGCTGTACTGCGCGTGTGAGCGTCAGCGAGCTACGGGCGCAAGTGCTCATTGTTCAATGCAACTGGGGCTATTAAGTCAAGCCATAAATTCAGTTATGGTTTTTATAGCTTGTCCGTGATTTCGTCATACGTTAATTCGATTTTCATTTTAAAATTCCTCGATCTCTTTTACTAAGGACGTATTCAGGATGTTCCCCAGCTAAAAGCAGAAGATATTTAAACTCCACGGGTGTAAGTGCTGTACCGCTTGCAGTTCCGACAGGTTCTTCTTTACGACGCCATGTACGCGGACTCATGCTGAATATTTCGGCACATTCTTTCTGTGTCAGGCCAATTTTTTTCCGCAGACGCTTAATGTTTTCTGGTGTGTTTTCAGTTAGCATTTTCTTCTTCGCTCATTTCCTGAATCATCATAAAAACAATTTCTTTATCATTATCTCTTAATCCGTCGCTGGCAAAGTCGATAGTGTCGAATGCCTTCTCATGAAAAACAAGATCAGCAACAGTTTTCACCGTTGCTTTCGTTTTTCCTAAAGTCGCAGACTTAGAAAAAGTTTTTACTCGCTTCACCAGATGAAACGTATCACCTTCTTTATTCAGATAATATTGTCTGTCACCTTTTCTTATCTTCATATTAAGATAGTCTCCCCTTTTAACAGTAAAGGGGCATATAGCCCCTTTCTTTTAACTTTTTCCGGTAATCAAATCGACATCTTCCTGATAAAGTTCCCCAAGAACCGGAACAACGCCCTTTTTATAATCACGGATATTATGGCAGTCTGTAAAAATGACGACATAAGCCTCGCCTGTTTTTTCATGTTTAAGGCAAATTGTGCAAAGCGTCACGCGCACAACAGAAAACACATGACCAGTTGTAGAGACGATAGCAGGAAAAGTAGATTGTTTCATGTTTAACTCCTGCCGCTGAGCGGCTTTGGCGATTGGGGACCATCCCCTCTCAATGCATTAATAATAGGTCACAAATGACCTATTATCAAGTATTTTCTAGACGAGCTTTATTGAAAAATCATTTTCAATAAATTCATCTAACATCTTTAATATACCAGCTTTATTTACGAAATCATCCTCCATAATTTCGATACTTGCTGATATTTCACATGTAAACTCAATGCTCCTGTCAAATCCCGCAATCCCTGCTAATGCAGACAGCATATGATAATTATCAATATTTATATTACCAATAAGAACTTTCATTTATCCTCCTGATATGGGGGGGAATCCCCCATATTAAAAATTACAATCTGGTTGCAAGTCCGGTTTGTTCATTAAATAAACATTCAAGCTGATCACAATAAATATTATCAAATTTTGATATTTCTTTTACTGTAGCTCCACGGACACGGTAAAATGTCACCAGGTATGTATCAGAGAAGGTTAATTTGATTTTAACCAAATTAATTCCCTTCATTGCAAAATTTGAAGGTAAACGAAAGCAAAGACCAGACTCACCATTTTCATCAAAACAGGTAAAGTTCTTTGCGCCTGTCATAGCAATAAAGCGGTTTCCACCAAGTTGATTAAGAATTTCAGTAGCAACAAATTTAGCGTAGTTTTCCATTTTTAAACTCCTGCCGCTGAGCGGCTTTGGTGATTGGGGACCATCCCCTCTCGATGTGTTTATAATAGGTCAGAACTGACCTATTATCAAGTATTTTTTCCTCCTTTCTTTAAAATAAATATCGTTAAATACAAATATTTACATTCATGCAATGCCCGGCAGGGCATAGAAGGGGCGAAAGAAAATACCAGGGAGCAGCGGGACCACATCGCCCCGAAGCGCGGCGCAGCCGCTGACGAACAAACCAGGATGCACAGGGCCATCCCTTCGCCCTGCAAAGCCAGGACAGACCAACAGGCCATGATCATGCTGATTTGCGCCGCAGAATGCCGCAGTTAGCGCGAGCGCCAGCGAGTTTACGCCGTCCTGGTGCATTGCAGCAGGGCGGGGCGCTGTACTGCGCGTGTGAGCGTCAGCGAGCTACGGGCGCAACATTACATTGCTGCATTCGCCAAGCATCTTCCACGCCCTGAAGGGCGTGGGTTTTACGCTCAATTATAGTTGCCACCACATAGTATTCCTTATCGTGATTACTTCCTGTTTATATCACCACTGACAGTGGTTACGTCACCAGAAATATCTCCACAAGTGATATCACCGCTGACAGTGGTTATATCGCCAGTAACCTGACGACAATCGATATCACCACTTACAGTTTCAACGTCTCCAGCATTCCCATGAATGATAACATCAGCATTTTCAGTTACTATTTTATTCACATTGCCATGTATTTCTATCTTAATACTCCGGCCTTTAAAAACCACAGTTTTATTGCCAATTTCAATGCAATCATCAGTGACAATAAGATTGTCACTATTTTCTACTGTAACATGCTCTTTTCCATCAATTGTGATTTTATTTCCGGCGACAATTAAACCTTTACCAACAACATAAATACTTTTCATGGTTGACCTTTTTAACATGGTTGACCTTTTTAACATGGTTGACCTTTTTAACATGGTTGCAGGGGATACCCCCTGCAACTATTTTCTTAGTAGTATGATGTAAACTCGTGTTTTTCTTCCGGTGATCCTTTATATGCTGTTTCGAATGACTCAATTTCAATTGCTGGCGTACTGTAATAATCACGAACTCGCCGTTTTAATGGCTCACCACAGAAATCATTGAGTAATGGGGTCTTATATCCGCTCATTGAATGGGTCCGATGAACCGAAGCGCGAATCTCCTGAACAGTTACGGTTTTTTTGCCATGAACAGAAATAACCTGATAGAAATTAACGTTCGTTTGCTCATATCCCCAGGAAGATACAAACACATCGCCAACAGAAACAGCGCCGTTATTAAAAGTTAATGTTTTCATTTTTATCTCCTGCCGCTGAGCGGCTTTGGTGATTGGGGACCATCCCCTCTCGATGTGTTTA
>ERZ773241.2270-NODE-2270-length-15920-cov-2.901418_pt1 | contig 15920 bp, 14 predicted proteins | sample MGYA00580989_ERZ773241 | MGnify/ENA primary metagenome ERZ773241 (study PRJEB29015, sample SAMEA2737804) | human gut metagenome | biome: human gut; feature: human-associated habitat; material: faeces | place: China | collected 2012 ... | reverse complement strand
AATTCAAGGTGCAGAAAAGGCTCCCTTGAAAAGGCACCCGTAGGCTGACTGAGGGATTATCTCGTGAAATCTGAAACAAAAGGAAAAGATTTCAGTGAAATCCCTCCACCGTCTGCGACGTTTTCCCCTTTTCTTTTCAAGGAAGGCAAAAAAACCACACCAAAAAGAGGTGAATACAGTGCCAAATTACAAATATCGTGCCACAGCCATGAGCGGAAAAATGGTGCGTGGGACGCTTGCTGCTTCCGATCCGGAGGCACTGCTGAACGAACTGAAAAAGAAAGATCTGTTCTTGCTGGACTACACCCAGACCAGTAAGACTTCGTTCGGCTCTAAGCTGAAAGCCAAGGAACTGACGGACTTTTGCCGCCAGCTGGGCAGCCTGCTGGACGCGGGCGTTTCGGTGATCCAGTCGTTCAATATTATTTCCAATCGTGCCAGCATTTCCAAGTTCGCGAGAAAATGCTTCTCTGACATCACCACCGACCTGAAACACGGCAAGGCGTTGTCCGATGCAATGGCAGATCAGGGCAAGGTGTTCCCCGAACTGCTCATCAGTATGGTGCGTGCCGGCGAGGCAAGCGGTAAGATCGGGGATACGTTTATCAACATGGGCGAGCATTTCCAGAAACAGCAGCGTATCAAATCGCAGGTCAAGGGTGCTCTGGCGTATCCGCTGGTGCTGGTCATTCTGCTGGTGCTGGTCATTATTGTAATGTTTACGTTTATTCTCCCCATGTTCGGCGATATGTTCACCGATATGGAACTGCCGCTGATGACACGGATCCTCATGGGCATGAGCGATTTCCTTACCCATTATTGGTATGTGGCGATCGGCGTGGTGGCGGCAATTGTGGTTGTCTTTGTCATGCTGATGCGAACGCCGGCTTCCCGTCTGGTGATCGACCGCATGATCGTGCACCTGCCAAAAATCGGCAATCTGGTGCGTATCGTCTACACGGCAAGCTTTTCCAGAACGCTGGCTTCGCTGTATACCAGCGGACTTTCCATTTTGAACGCCCTGCAAATTTCGCGGGATACCGTGAACAACAGCTATCTCCGTTCCCAGTTTGACGACTGTATCAAGAGTATCCGCGTGGGCAACGCCCTGTCGGAATCCATTATGGCAATGGACGGCTTTGACAGCAAGCTGGGCGATACCATTAAAGTCGGCGAAGAAACCGGTAAGCTGGACGCGATGCTGCTTTCCACCGCGGACGACTACGAATATGAGTCCAGTGCCGCGATCAAGTCCATGATGTCCATTATCGAACCGCTGATGATCGTCATTCTGGGTGTCGTTGTTGCCGGCGTTATGGTTTCTGTCCTCGTCCCCATGTACTCCATGTACGGCAATATCGACGAAAATACCGGTGCGGTCTTCTCGTGGCTCGCACAGACCGCAGGACGATTCCTGAACCGGTTCTAAGAGAAAAAGAGGTGAATTTCCGTGAAGAAAAAAGATGTTTCTGCACACGTATATATTACCAACAGCAAGATACAGGTGCTGATGGGCAGCTGTGTGAAAAATAAATTGCAGGTGGTAAACTGCTATGAAGAACCGCTGGAAGAAGGCTGTATCCTGAACGGCATTATCATGAACAACTATTCTCTCCAGAATACCCTGACGGAAATGTGGCAGAAGTACAACCTGCCCGCAAAGGGCGTGACGCTGGTGGTAAACGGCAGTTCCATTACTGTAAAGCCTCTGAAAGTTCCGCAGATCGCTCCGAAAAATGTGCCCAGTTTCATTCGCGGGGAACTGCGGGATATTGAGGGAATTCAGAATATGCTGGTGGATTATTCTGTGGTGACCCCGAAAAATCCGGACGGCTCCTGTAGTATTCTGGCGGTAGTTTCCACCAGGGAGTTCATCACCAGCTATATCAGCCTGTTCAAAGAGGCGAAGATCGAACTGGAAGTCATTGATCTGGTGCAGAACTGTCTGATCAAAATGATGAAGCGGTTGAAATCTTTACAGGGAAAAACCTATGCCGTGTTCATTCTGGATAAGAATATGCTGATGCAGTGTCTGTTTTCCAATGACAACTTCGTCATGACCCGCCGCAGCCGGATTCTGGCAGACCCTACCGATGAGGGCTTCGAACGGGAAGTGGGGCAGAATATCAACAGCATTATCCAGTTCAACAAGTCGGAACAGACCGGCTCTGATATTACGGATATTTACCTGAGCGGCTTTCCGGAAGATGTTGTGCAGATCTTCCCGCACTTTGCGGAAAATTTCGGCGTAAATGTGCGGGCGTTTCCGGAGTTTCTCCCTACGGAACTGACTGTTCCGCCGGAGATGAATCCCAGCGAGTACGCGGTGCTGCTGGGCAGTATGATACGTTATTCGGACTAAATCGGACAGGAGGAATCCAAAATGGCAAAATTACCAAAAAAGGATATTAACCTGTATCCTCTTGTCGTGGCACCGAAAAAGAACACCATGAAAAAAGGTGCCCTTTTCGGCATACTGGGGACAGTGGCAGTGCTGCTGCTGGGCGGCAGTTATGCCGGTGCACGGATCTACGTCCACACCCAAGAGAATCTGGTTTCAGAAATGGAAGCTAAGGCAAACGATACCACATTGATGGAAAAAATCAACAACGCCAACGCTGTGGCGAATGACATCAGCACACTGCGGACTGCCGGTGATGTTTATACTGAGGTGCGAACTACCATTGACGGGACACAGGAGATCTGCGATAACTTTTCCGAAGATCTGGTGCAGAAGCTGGTTGGCTGTGAGAAAACGGTCAGCCCCAGCAGAGGAGAAATCCAGGTGGCAGAGATCACCGGACTTTCCTATGACGGCAGCACCCTTTCCATTGCGGCAAGTTCGACGAACAGCCAGTATGTTTCCACATTTGTGACGAACCTGACACGGCTGGACTTGTTCTCCTCGATCACCTATGACGGCTATTCGCTTTCGGACAGCGTGTATACTTATACAGTGAACGCCGTATTCAAGCCGGCAGAAACTACTGCAACGGATGCCGACGGCAATCCTGTGGAAACAACAACGGAGGTGGTACAATGACAACGGAAATTACCCGAAAGCAGGCAGTTCTGCTTTCTGTGCTGGGTGTCGTATTGGTCGTTGTACTGTTTGTGCAGCTTCTGATCCGTCCGCTGATGACGAAAGTCTCGGCAGCAAAGGAACAGCTGGAGGTTCTGAACCAGCAGTATTCCGACCTGTTGCTGCAAAGTCAGAGTTATGACCAGAATATTGCCTCACTAAAGGATTGGAAAGAGAAAAATGGCGAGGAAACCAAGAAGCTGTTTCCGCTGAGCGATGCGGAACGGATCGACCGTTTTCTTACCTTTGTGATGAATGAAGCGGGTGTCACTGTCGATGGCTTGAACATTGGGCAGACCATGCAGTATTATATTGACGGTGAGGGCAATCTGGTGACTGCTTCGCCGGACGAGGTAGCCGGTACCACAGACAGTTCTGCCTCCGGAACAGATGCTTCGGACGGCAGCACAGGTGACGGCAGCGGTGCTGCATATACCGCCACCGGTGAATACTGCTGCGACTTTACCTATACGATGGAAGGCACCTATCAGAACATGAAACAAATGTTGGACTTTGTCAATCGGGTGTCGTTTCTGGGCGTTACTGCGTATTCTTTCAACAGTGTGGAAAAGCCGGCAGCACAGGAACAGGCTGCGGCAAACGGTGATGCGGCAAATGCGGATAAATTTCAGGATTGGTATAATTTTACCATGACGATTACCGCGTACATGTATCAGAGTCCGCTGGAAACAGACTATGCAGATGATGGATTCCGACGAAACCACCGAAGAAGCGGCGGAAAAAGCCTTGCAGTCGGCAACAGCAGACATTGCGGCGGAAGAAATGACAACGACCACGATCATAACCACAGCAGCAGATGCTGCATAAACAGGGTGATGCCAATATGAAACGGAAAACAGCACAGCGAAACGGTACAGCGATTTTGTGGGCGGTGCTGGTCATGCTGATGATCTCACTGATCTCGGCGGGGATCATTCTTGTAGACCGTATGTATTACATGCGGGAGCAGGAGGAAAACAACCGCGTACAGGCAAAGTTCTATGCAGAATCCGCGATCACTTTGGTACAGCAGGACATTCTGAAAGAAGGCACGGTGACGGACGAAACCACCGGGGCAACCTATCAGAGCATTTTCGTCAGCGACGGCAACACTGCGGAAACCTTTACGATCTCACTCCCCGATGCGGGAAACTGGAAATGTACGGTAACGGTGAATCACTCTGTGGTCAACGACAGCGAAACCGATGCCAACAAAAGGCGGCTGTCCGGTGAGATCTATCTCACGGCAAAGGTGACGCGGAACACTGCCGGCAGCGGGGAAAAGGAATTGTCAGAAGTTTGTGGAAAGCTGTCAGTTCCCGCGAATGCGACCCAGTGGCGGTGGGACGGCTATTATCAATTGTAAAGGGAGGCGTGACAAAATGCGGAAACTGCGAAAAGGAACCACTGTTGTGGAAGTGGTGATTGCATTTGCCATGATCTCCATGTCCTTTGCAATCGGCATGATCGGGATCGCTTCCGGCTCGAACTTTCTGAACTCCGGTGCGAAGCTGAAGAACCAGCAGCGGAAAAATGCCGCTGTGGATCTGGCGGGAGCTGCTGCGGAAACTTCTGATACTACGATTACAGTAACATATCGGGATCGCACAAGCGGGGACGAAAAGACCAAAACTTTTGATGTGCAGAGGCGTTCCGCGGACAATTTCATTCAGTATCAACCGAAACCGTAAGGGAGGAAAGCAGATGCGGAAACTTGTGAAAAACCGAAAAGGTTTTACGCTGGCAGAAGAAGTGGTTACCGTTCTGCTGATCGGCATTCTGGTGGCTTCTGCTTCGGGAATCCTGCTGAATGCCATGCGGATCTTCTGCCAGAATGTCATCATGTTCAATGCCCAGTCCAAGGGAATCGCGGTCATGGAACAGCTGGAAAGTCATCTGGCGTATGCCAAGACCATCGGACAGCAGGAAACAGAAACGATCGCTGCGGATGACGGCTGTGCCCATCAGGTCGTACTGTATGTGGACACACAAGACGGAAAGAGCGAACTGAAAGAAAAAGGGACGATTTACTATTCAGACACTGACAGTGCTGGAACAACGGTCGATCAGGTGCTCTGTAAGCTGGGGACTTATCAGGCAAAGATCCTTGTCCAAAAGGTCGATGATGTAACAGTGACAGTAGATGTGCGGATCTCGCGGAACGATACTGTGTACTACTCAGAAACCAGAATGGTCAAGCTGCAAAATCGGGCAACGGTAAAGGCAACACTGAATGCCTCCGACATATACGACAGTTCTGTGGCAGCTTCGCGGTATTTATATATCGGCAGTCTGGAATAAAACATAGGGCAGCACCGCACAATGCCCGCCTGACGGCTTTGCACGGTGTCGCTATAGAAACAATAGAAAAAGGTGAGAACATTGCAGAATTTACCCATTGGTGAAGTGCTGAAAGAATATGGCTATATCACACAGGAACAGATCGATCAGGCACTGCAATTCCAGAAGACACAAAGCGGCAAGAAGGTGCGTTTCGGCACACTGCTGCAGGAAATGGGATTTGTCACAGAAACACAGGTTCTGGAGGCACTGGGGAAAAAGCTGGATCTCCAGATGGTCAATCTGGAGGAGTATGAGGTCAATGTAGTCGTGGTTGCCAAGGTGCCCAAGCAGCTTGCGGAAAAATACAATGTCATTGCCCTGTCGGAAAACGACAGCCGTCTACAGCTCGCCATGTCTGACCCGCTGAATTTCTACGCACAGGAAGATATTCGGCAGATCGTGGATATGCCGCTGGAAGTGCTGCTCAGTGAAAGTCCGAAAATCAAAAAGGCAATCGAGTATTACTATGCCGAGATCAGTACCAAGCAGGCAGCCAAAAAGGCGAATATTTCCGCAGAAGATATTGAGGTGCCCCAGCTGACGGCAGACGATGCGGACGACGATGTGCCGATCATCAAGCTGATCAACTCGCTGCTGGTGCGGGGATACAGCACCAACGCCAGCGATATTCACATTGAACCGTTTAAGGATTTCACACAGGTGCGTATGCGTATCGACGGTCAGATGGTCAGCTATCTGACACTGGAAAAGGCACTGCACAACTCCATTGTTGCCCGTATCAAGATCATGAGCAACCTGAACATTGCGGAAAAACGTATCCCGCAGGACGGCAACTTCCACGCTGTGCTGGAGGGAATCGACATCAGTATGCGTATTTCCGTTCTGCCGACGACACACGGCGAGAAGATCGTTATGCGTTATCTGGTGTCGGATACCAAGATCGACCACGCCGGTCACTTCGGCATGAACGAGTATTCCTATAACATGCTGATGAAGATGATGTCCGCCCCCAACGGCATCATCTATATTACGGGGCCGACCGGTTCCGGTAAAACGACCACGTTGTATATGGTATTGCAGCATCTGTCCCAGCGACCGGTAAATATTTCTACCATTGAGGACCCTGTGGAAAAAGATTTGCCCAATATCACGCAGACTTCCGTTAATGTGACTGCCGGCATGACCTTTGCAGTGGGACTGCGTGCTCTGCTGCGACAGGATCCGGATATTATCATGATCGGTGAAACCCGTGACGCAGAAACGGCTGAAATTTCCGTGCGTTCTGCAATCACCGGACACCTGGTAGTTTCCACCCTGCATACCAACGATGCCATTTCGTCCATTGTCCGTCTGGCGGATATGGGCGTGGCACCGTATCTGATCTCCAACTCTGTGGTAGGTATCGTGGCACAGCGTCTGGTGCGTAAGGTCTGCCAGTTCTGTAAATACGAAGAACCGGCGACAGCAGATGACATCGCCATTGTCGGGGACGGCATTCCCATGATCACCCGCGGCAAGGGCTGTAAGGTCTGCAACAACACGGGCTATAAAGGGCGTATTTCCATTCACGAAATGGTATATATAGACAAAACGCTGAAACGTATGATCGCCAAAAGTGCAGACAGTCAGGAAATGCTGGAGTATGCCAAGAAAACACAGGGCATGCGGAGTCTGCTGGACAGTGCTATTGACTTGGTAAAAGAGGGCGTGACCACGCCGGAAGAAGTTATGAAGATCGCATATTATTCCGACTAATGATTACAGAAAGGACGGTATACCGCCATGACCATGAATGAACTTATTATGAAAGCACGGGAGAAGAAATGCTCTGATATTCACATCAGCGAGGGCATGCCGGTTTCGTTCCGTATCCATGGGCAGCTGCTGGACAGCGGCTTTTCATTTCCGGCGGCAGAAACACGGGAAATGATCCTGTCCATGCTGAGTGATGAACAGCGGGAACAGCTGGAAAACGGCGACGACGTGGACTTTGCTATTGAAACGCCGGACTATTGCCGCCAGCGTGTCAACGTTTTCCGGCAGATGAAAAAGGTGGCAGCCACGATTCGTCTGCTGAACAACACCATTCCCACACTGGAACAGCTGCAAATGCCGAAAGTGCTGCGGGAGTTGGCAGACCAGCCAAGAGGACTGATTCTGGTGACAGGCCCGACGGGAAGCGGTAAATCTACCACTCTGTCCGCCATGATCGACTATATCAACAAGAATCGTTCGGAGCATATCATCACCATTGAGGACCCTGTGGAATATGTTTACGAGTCGGGCATGTCGGTCATTCACCAGCGTGAAATCGGCGTGGATACCAAGAGCTTTGCAGCGTCCCTGCGTTCTGCTCTCCGTGAAGACCCTGATGTCATTCTCGTGGGAGAAATGCGTGACTACGAAACGATTTCTGCCGCTGTCACCGCCGCAGAAACCGGACACTTGGTCATGTCCACTCTGCACACCACCGGTGCGGCACAGACGCTGGATCGTATCATTGACAGCTGTCCGCCCCACGCCCAGAACCAGATCCGGACACAGCTGTCCACGATTCTGAAGGGCGTTATCACACAGGCTCTGATCCCGCTGGCAATGGGCGGCGGCCGTGTGGCTGCTACAGAAATTCTGGTGGGAACCGATGCGGTAGGCAGCCTGATCCGTGACAATAAGTGCTTCCAGCTGGCAACGGTCATGCAGTCCAGTGCGGCACTGGGCATGCACACCCTGAATGCCGATCTGGCACGGCTGGTAAGAGCCGGCACGATCCGGCGGGATGATGCCATTCGGGTATCCAACAACAAGAATGAGATTCTGGATCTGTTAAGTTAAGCGTGTCCGTCTGTATATTTTCGGAGAGGTGAGAGAGATGAAACGAAATCGAAAAGGCTTTTCTCTTGTGGAATTGATCGTAGTGCTGGTGATCATGGCAATCATTGCGGCACTCTGTGCCCCGAATATCTCTGCCTATGTGCAGGCGGCAAAGGTTCAGAATTATCAGACTGTGGCGAATAATCTGGCAGACGAATTACAGACCCAGTTGCCCCAAAGCCGGTACTGGAACTGGAACGAGGTGCAGCGGAATGCGTATGGCATTCTGTGTGCAGATGCCGGAAGATACGTGACACTGGATACAGAAAAAAGCACCGATAATCAAAAGGTGTATCAGATCACCGGTGCCAGCAGCGATGCCAATGCGGTGTTTACGGTTTCGCTGACCTATCATGATGCGGTGAAAACCAGCCAGAAAGTGGATATTGCGGTTTCCTGCGACGGATACGCTGCGGTGCAGTCGGTGCAGGAGTGTAATTTGGTGTTGAAGACGAATTATACAGATGCGAGTGCGTATCCGATGAGCAGCACCACGATCACCACAACAGAAACCAAAGGCTGGGGGAATCTGGACGATAGAGTCAATACCAAATCGTACTGGGAAGAATGGGGAAAAACACATCCCGAGAATGACTTTACAAAAGATGCAACTTGGAGTGGCTGGTGGACACCGGACACCACGATCGTCAATTTGACAGACTATGTTTCCAACAGCTGTAAGTTCGTGCAGTTTGACATGCCCTATTTTTGCGGTTATCATCAAACCAATTTGAATCCTGTCGAATATGCAGGAAGCTATGCCTTTCCGTCTATGTACAGTCTGAATGGTGCAGGCGACGGTGCACAGTATGCAGTTACCAGTTATAGTGACGGTTCCGAAAGTACATGGGAAAAAATCTATATTTACATAGGCGATGACAATAACACAGAAGATCTGAAATTCATTGATAAAGATGCTGACGGAAATGAGATCTACGACAGTGCTGCAATGTACGATCATGGCTGGGTAAAATACAGTGATATTTTTGCAAACGAGCGGGGTAATTTTCGAACCGACGGAAATCCGGATTATATCAGTGCTTTTCAAAATAAGTACGATTCTTCCATTACTGTAAATCCGGACAGTACATTTGTAAATAACACAAAGATAAAATACCGTGTACTTTTACGAACTAACAGCGGTGAGGAATCCAGCCGTGGCTGGCTCTATGTAGAAGGAACATATGCCGGAATCGGAAAAAAGTGTTCTCCAGAAAAGAAAAATTTTCTGGTGTATGCAAATAATGGTTCTCAACTGAATGACTTTTCAGATCGATATGAAGTGGATAAGCAGAGTTGGAATACTTCCATTTATATGGACGTTTCGAAATGCGGATACTCTGTGGGAAATCAGTTGAGCATTACAATTCGCAATGTTGATGCCGATAAACTGATCGATTCCATGGAAAATGGAAGAACGGGAGATGTAAGCGTTGGACAGAACAAGTCCTATGATGGATATGACGGCGTAAAATATGGCAGTATTCAACAAAGTTCATTTATTTACGGAAAACCGGAAAACGGCGGGAATTACTGGGCAGAAAAGCCAGATGCATCAGACAATTCTACAGCTAGAATTGTTATTGTCATGACATACAGCCGCTACCCTTATTTGAAATTAGAATTTCTTAGCAGCTTTTGGACATCTGGTGCAACCAGTACAGATGTAGACATTAGCCTGAAAATGGATTACTCCGGCGGAAACTCGTCTGAAAGTACGATCGATAGTTACACCCCCATGCTCACCCTCAACGGCGACAGCACCTACACCAACATCACCCTCGACTGGACGAAGTGCGACTATATCACCAATGCGGGCGAAGTGGGCGTGAAGTTTGTCAAGTATCCGTCCACGCTGAATTATGATGTGTACAGCAAGGATTACACCCTGCTGGCTTCGGATCAGAACCTGAAAACCTTTATGATGAATTCAAACAGTGCTGTGACATCGTCTGCTTCGGCGGATAAGATCGTGCACCTCTATTGTAAGGGTGTCAGTCCGGAGGAGATTCAGTGCGAGATCGTTGCTCCGAAAAATACGGCAACGACAACGACTACCACGACTACCACACCTCCGCCGCCTGAAACCGAAACCACAGCCAAAACGACTACCAGCACGACGACTGCGGCTACAACCACGACAACAACTACAACAACAACGACAACCACCACCACAACGACCACGACTACAGCAACCACCACAACAACGACTACCACGACAACTACCACAACGACCGCCGCAACCACAAGCACGGCTGCCACAACTGCAACCACTGCAACTGCTGCAACGACCACCGCGGAAACCACTGCAAGCAGTACCGCAACGGCGACTACCTCCGCGACAGAAACTACGGCTGCAACGACTACAACTTCTGCCACAACCAGCACGACTATAAGCACCACTGCAACAACAACCAGTAATAAACAGACTGATTCCACAATTTCTTCTGATGAACTTTTAATTCATTATATTTATGATGATCCTGAGTATAGTACAGTTCACATTCTTCGTAGCGGCGGAAGTATCAGTGAAATTCCCAATTATGAGAATGCAGTTACCTATACCAAATCAGAAGATGTCTTAATCACATTTAATGATGATTACGGTGTTTTGCATATTTTCCCCAAATATAATAACAGCGATGTTTCTATAAGCGGTAAGCCAAATCAGCTAGAGCAAACAAAACAGTGTGGTTGGTGTACATATCACATTACTACTAAAATGGTAACAGATGGTCTTCACGAACTCTGGATTAAAAACGGAGTTGTTTATAAGGCTAATCCTGACACACCACTTGCTCAAATGGTAAACGCTGTATATCGAGAAAACAGTATTGCTGCTTGCCTTCCTAAATCTGTTGAAGTTGTTACTACAACCACAACAACCACCGCCCCTCAAACCACCACAACTACAACAACAACCACCACCACTGCACCGCCCATTGCTGCCAGCGAAAACGGCAAAAACGTAGGTCTGGACGAATCCAGTGCGGCGGGCTGCAATATCACGTTCAGCGATCCGCTGTTCAACGACAGCGGCGTGTGCTACTTCACCATTACCCCCAAGGCGGGCTACACGCTCTCTGACAGCTATACCGTAAAGGTCGGCACGGAGGTGCTGTCTGCCAAGAACAACTACAACGCCAAGACGGGGCAGTGGTTTTTCTGGAGCAATAAGATCATGACGGACTACACCATTCATGTGGAGGGTGTTTCTCCGGCGGCGTAACGCTCGAAATAATCCCAAAAGAAAAGGCTCATTTCCGGAGCGTACCGGAGATGAGCCTTTCTGTGTTCGGGCGGTCATTTCAGACCGCAGAGCTGTAAGTACAGATTTGCAATGGGTTCGCCGACCACCAGAGCCATTGCCATGCCAGCGGAGAGGTACGGCCCAAAGGCAAATTTGGAATCGCCGGTTTTTGCCTTGTGGATCATGCCGAAGATGCAGCCGAGGATCAGTCCCAGAAACAGCCCTACCACAACACCTTTGACACCGAGGAACAAGCCGCCTGCCAGCATCAGTTCCGCATCGCCCCGTCCCATGGCACGTTCGCCGGACAGAATTACCAGCAGGAACAGCGGAACCGATGCCGCTGCGGCTCCGATCAGGTGGGAGAGCAGCGTGCCGTTTCCGGTGCAGACATCGTAAACCGTAACCGCAACGCCCAGCAGCCCGATGAATCCGATCACGTACAGACTGATCAGCTGGGTGTCCAAGTCCATGAAAAAGACCACGATCAGAGCCGAACAGAACAGACATACCAGAGCCGCATAGACCGGCTGTTCAAAGATGCCGAAATAGGCAAAGATCAACACGTATAAGATCGCATTCAGGCTTTCCACCAGCGTGTAGCGAAAGGGGATTTTTGCCCCGCAGCTGTGGCATTTTCCCCGCAGCCGGCACCAGCTGAAGATCGGGATCAGATCCCGCTTGCGAATGGGTGTACCGCAGGTCATGCAGTGGGAGTTGTTCCGCCAGAGAGATTCCTCTTTGGGCAGACGGTAGATACAGACGTTCAGAAAGCTGCCGATCGCCGCACCAAAAGCAAAAATGATGCAGTACAGCAGTACATAACAGACGTAATACATAGGGCAAATTCCTCTCTTTTTTCTTGTCCTATTGTATCACATTTTGAAAAAGATGTCAAGAAATATGGAAATTGCGTGTACAACCGGGCGGCTGTGTGATTTTCACGAAAATCGGACTATACCCTTGACGAAAGCGGCAAAAAGTAGTACAATATTGTAAGAAGCCGGTGCATTGCCGGTTAGCATTTATGGGAGGTATTACACCATGTCTGAAAAGTTTATTGTTGAAACATCTGCAAGACACGTACATCTGACTGCGGAAGCATTCGCAGTGCTGTTCGGTGAGGGAAAGGAACTGACTGTCAAGAAGATGCTGTCGCAGCCGGGTCAGTTTGCCAGTGAAGAACGCGTAACGATCGTTGGACCGAAGAAGGAACTGCCGAACGTTTCCATTCTGGGTCCGTTCCGGAGTGCCAATCAGGTAGAACTGTCTGCAACAGACGCACGTTCGATCGGCATCGCTGCTCCGGTTCGCGAATCCGGTGATGTTGCAGGTTCCGGTGCATGTACCATTGTGGGACCGGCAGGTCAGCTGGAAATTTCTGAGGGTGTGATCGTGGCAAAGCGTCACATTCACTTCACTCCGGAAGACGCAGCAAAGGCAGGCGTAAAGGATAAGGACATCGTTTGGGTACGTGTTGAAACAGACGGCAGAAAGGCAATTCTGGGTGACGTGGTTTGCCGTGTTTCCCCGAACTATGCAACTGCAATGCACATCGACACGGACGAATCCAATGCCATTGGTGCAGGCCGCAACCAGATGGGCGAGATCGTCACAGTAGACTAAGGAAATCCTGCATAAAGTACGCCTGACGATGCATCTGATGCACAGGCTTCATTCAGCGTTTCCCTAATCGCATTTTTGATGGAAAGACAAACGGCGGATGCTGAAATCCTTTTGGCATCCGTTGTTTTTTTAGAAAGGAACAACTATATGAGATCATGGAAAAAATTGACGGCACTGCTTCTCGCTGGTGTGCTGGCTGGCTCGGCATTTACCGGCTGCGGCAAGCAGAGCAGCGACAGCAGCCAGCCGGAGTCTTCTGCCGCCGAGGAATCCTCTGAAAAGGAAACCACCACCGCCGCAGAAGAAACCACCACCGCGGAAACTACCACAGTTCACGTCAGCCCCACAGAAACGGTTTCCACCACGTTGGGCACGGAACTGACTGACATCAATGCCATGCTGGACAAGGGCAGCGATACCACCAACAATTACAAAGCCAAGCTGGATAACTTTATTCAGGAGGGCGACGTGGTACAGTCCTTTACCTTTATCGTGTACTCCGCCGACGGTTCGTCCAGTCTGGGCGACTTCAAGGGCGGCTACGGCGTTTCCGTCAAGGACGGCTGTGCCAGTGCTACCGATGCCGGCTGGTATCAGACCAAGAACGTCTGCGTGTTCACAGATTCCTCCAGCCTTTCCCTGACGTGGATCGTGCCGGACGATGTCAAGGAGAGCATTGACCCCAGTGGCGATGTGATGCTGGGGTACTGGTGGAGCGACCCGCCCAGCATTACCCTGAACAACATCAGCGTCCGCTACAGCAACAGCACCGGAACGACCACCAAGACCGAGCCGAAGTCGGACGAGTCCTCCAAGGGCGGGGAAGTGGCAGCAGTTTCCGGTGAAACACCTACTGCGGAGCAGGTCAACGCGATGACCAGCAAGCAGATCGTGGAGAACATCAAGGTGGGCTGGAATCTGGGCAACTCACTGGACAGCTACAACACCAGCTCCAGCGATACGGAAACCGGCTGGGGCAACCCGAAAACCACCCAGCAGATGATCGACACTGTAAAGGCTGCCGGCTTCAATGCCATTCGTGTGCCGGTAACGTGGAGCGAGCACATGTCCGCCGACGGCACCATCGATGCGGCGTGGATGAACCGCGTCAAGGAAGTTGTAGACTACGCCTATAACGACGGGCTGTATGTCATTGTGAATGTACACCACGATGACTACACATGGCTGACACCCTCCAGTGAAAAACTGGAAAGCGATAAGTCCACCCTGACAAACATCTGGAAGCAGATCTGTGCTACATTCCAGAACTACGACCACCGCCTGATCTTCGAGGGCATGAACGAACCGCGTATGATCGGTTCCGCAGAGGAATGGACCGGCGGCACACAGGAATCCTATGACGTTATCAACGCCCTGTATCAGGCATTTGTGGACACAGTCCGTTCTTCCGGTGGCTCCAACAAGGACAGAACGCTGGTTGTCAGCACCTATGCCCAGTCCGTGGAGAAGAACGCTGTCGGCGGTCTGGTGGTTCCGAAAGACGACCATGTGATCGTATCCCTGCACATCTACGCCCCGTGGAATTTCTGCGGTCCGGACGACACCCGTGCCGACTGGGGCAACGATGCCGACAAGCAGGAACTGGACACCATGTTCCAGTATCTGGACGACACCTTTGTCAGCAAGGGCATTCCGGTCATCATTGACGAAACCGGCTGCGTGAACAAGAACGAAAACACCTCCGCAAGAGTAGCATGGTTCAGCTATTATCTCAGCACAGCCAAGAAGCACGGCATCAAGTGCTTTATCTGGGACAACAACGAAACGAAGAACGGTTTCGGTCTGCTGAACCGCAAGGACTGCACATGGTATTATCCGGAAATCATCGAAGCCATTCAGAATGCTACCAAGTAAACGGATATTGTCATAATGCATAAATCATTCACCATATAGATGTGCAAAATGTAGAATTTTTATAGAAGCCAGAAAAAATCCCGTGTGAAACGTGCAAAAAACTGCAAAGTATGCTATAATAAGAGAAAGCACTGGAAAACGGGTACGCCCGCTTTTCAAACAAGAGGAGGCATTTTACTATGAGTCATCGAATCATTACCATTGAAAGAGAATATGCAAGCGGCGGCCGTGAGATCGGCGAAATGATCGCAGAACGGCTGGGCATTCCGTGTTATAATCGAGAAATTTTACAAATGGCATCTGAACGCTGCAATGTTTCCATGGATTATCTGGAAACCGCAGAGGAAGCTGCCCCCAAGAGTTTTCTGTACACTCTGATGCTGACCTCCAGCCCTACACGCACCATTGAGGAAAACCTGCCGCTGTCCGATAAGGTCTACATCATCGAAACCAACATCATTCGGGAACTGGCGGAAAAAGGCGACTGTGTGATCGTGGGACGCTGTGCAAGCTATATCCTGCGGGATCTGGAAAACCTGTTCAACGTGTTCATCTACGCGGACACCAAGTCCCGTTCGGAACGTGCCGTGCAGGAGTATCACGTGGACGAACGGCGGGTAGAGGCAATGCTGCGGAAGATCGATAAGCGTCGTGAAACATTCTACAGTATCAACACCGGCGGAAACTGGTACGACAAGGACAACTACCACCTCTGCCTGAACAGCGGAGCACTGGGGCTGGAACTCTGTGCGGATATTGTGGTAGAAACCGCAAAGAAAACCATTTATTAAGTCATTCGGAAGAATAGATACAGGCGGGACAGGGAAGCTTCTCTGTCCCGCTTTTTTGCACGGAAATCAATTTTTTCATGATAGCCTCCCCTGAAAGGGGAGGGGGACCGCCGTTAGGCGG